>Ga0101944_10000410_pt1 | contig 128533 bp, 91 predicted proteins | sample DewCreD2012metaG_FD_75245 | JGI IMG/M metagenome (GOLD analysis project Ga0101944, IMG submission 75245) | Hot spring sediment bacterial and archeal communities from British Columbia, Canada, to study Microbial Dark Matter (Phase II) - Dewar... ...
GCTGGTAGGTCACGTTCTTGTCCTTGGAGGCGTTGGCCCGAATGTGCGTGCCGTCCAGACTGACCACCCCCAGCTTCAGGAGCTTGAGTTCCTTGGCCAGTTCCAGCACCGCCACGAAGGCCGCGGCAATGGCCTCCCGATTGTTCCGGCGAAAGGCGCAGATCGTGTCGTGATCCGGATGGGTGTTGGCGGTGAGGTAACGCACGGCAATGTCCCGGTAGGTGGCCCGCTCGATGCGCCGGGAGGAGAAAAGGCCGTTGGCGTAGCAGTAGATCAGCAGCGCCAGCATCAGGTGCGGTGGATACTGCTCGTCGCCGCAACCCTTGGGGTTGACGGCAAAGGTGGACAGCGGCAGCCGCTCGACGGCCTGGATGACGAAGTGCACCAGATCGTCTTCGGCCACCCAGTCGCGCAGGTCTGGCGGCAGGAGCATGGGGGTGTGGCGGTCAGTGTTCTTGAAGCGAGGGGCCATGTCGCGGGATGGATTGTTCTCACCGCGCTCCCGTTCAATCCGCCGCCAACTTTTCTCGAAAAAAGTCCGACAGACTCTTAGCGCCCGAGTTCGATGAACTCCACATCCAGCTCCGTCGTGCCGGTTTCCCAGTGCAGCAGCGCAATCGTGCGGGACTGCCCGAACCGCGCCCGACCGGCGGAGCCGGGGTTCACGTACATCACACCGTCAATCACCTCGCAGAAGGTCGCGTGCGTGTGGCCGAAGACCACCACGTCCGGCCGGTCCCGCAGAATCCGCCGCTGCAGGTCGGGCTTCAAGCGGTGCGGCTCGACGATGTGGTGGATCAGCAGCACGCGGTCGTGCAGGCGCACCAGTTCGGTCTCACGCCACGTGGGGTGGACATCCGTGTTGCCGCTCACAGCGGTGACCGGCGCGAGCGCCTCCAGTTCGAGCAGCACGCCGGGCCAGCCGATGTCGCCCGCGTGGACGATGTGATCCACGCCGGTGAAATGCCCCAGCACCTGGGGATCAAGGTGGCCGTGGGTGTCGGAAATGAGGCCGACGCGAGGCATGGATTTTGGGGGCGGGGACGGGCGTCCAGAGCAGGTCATCCCTGCCAAAGTCGGGAAGCCGCGCCGACCCGGTTTCAAGCCTGGGCTTCCTCGGGCTCGGACTCGGCGGGCTCGGCGTCCTCAGCCGGGTCCGCCGCCGTTTCCTCCCGCGGTTCGCGGGCCGCGGTCAATTTCATGGCGCCGGCGAACAGGCCGGTGAACAGCCCGCCGCTCATGAGCGTGTTGAGGAAAAACTGCCAGGTGTGCGGAAATTCCGGCCGGCCGACGGTCAGCGCCTGAATCCAGCCGCCGAGCGTCTTGAGGTAATGCGGGTCGAAAAGCCAGGCGAAGGTGTTGGTTACGAGGTAAAACAGCACCGCGCCGACCAGCCCGCCGCCCAACAAACCCAGGAACGGCGTGCGCGGCGAGAAGCGACGGCCGAGCAGGATCAGCGCCGCGTAGGCGCCGTATGTCCCCAGCATCTCCGGCGCGAGCAATGACGCGCCGTAATACCCATTCAGCAGCAGGTCTGTCACCGCCATCACGCTCAGCGGCAGCCACCAGGCCATGCCGCCGGCCAGGTACACGCCGGCGCAAAACAACAGGCCGTACACGGCGCTGAAGTTGGGCGGCATCAGCCCCGGGATGCGCGTCAGGGCGAAGACGAACATCAGCACGACGGGCAGCACGGGCCTCGCGTTCATGGTGGGCGATGATACCCCCGGCGTCGGGCGTGACAAGCGCCTTGCGGAAACGGCGGGGGTAGGTCGGGCCTTCGCGCTTGCGCGAGGGCCGACCGCCCCGGCAACATCGCGCTCCATGCGCCACGCTCCTATCGCCCCCCGGCTCTTCGTGGAAAACCGTCGGCGGCTGGAGAAACTCCTGCTCCGCAACTCCCTGGCGGTGGTGAACGCCAACGATGTCCTGCCCACCAACGCCGACGGCACACTGCCGATACAGCCGAATTCAGACCTGTTCTACCTTACCGGCGTCGAGCAGGAGGAGACGGTGCTGCTGCTCGCGCCGGACGCGTTTGACGAGAAGCAACGCGAAATGCTGTTCATCCGGCAGCCGAGCGAACAACTCAAAACCTGGGAAGGGCACAAGCTCAGCCAGGAGGAGGCGGCGGCCATCTCGGGCGTCCAGCAGGTTCGCTGGTTGTCCGACCTGCCGGCGGAACTGCACAAGCTGATGTGCGAGGTCGAGCACGTGTACCTGAACTCGAACGAGCACCGGCGTGCGGTAATCGAGGTCGAGACCCGCGACGCGCGGTTCGCCCGGGAGTTGCAACGGCGCTACCCGCTCCACGACTACCAGCGCCTGGCGCGGGTGATGCACCGCTTACGGGTGGTCAAGTCCGACGCCGAGGTGGAGTTGATCCGGCGGGCCTGCGCGCTCACGGCGCGGGGTTTCGCACGGGTGCTCCGGTTCGTGCAGCCGGGGGTGAACGAGTGCGAGGTGGAGGCCGAGCTGGCCCACGAGTTCACCCGCGGGCGGGGAAAATTTGCCTACCCGCCGATCATCGCCGCGGGCGCCAATTCCTGCGTGCTGCACTACAACCACAACGACCAGGTCTGTCGCAAGGGCGATGTGCTGTTGCTGGACGCGGCGGCCGGCTACGCGAACTATAACTCCGACCTGACCCGGACGCTGCCGGTGAGCGGCCGTTTCACCCGCCGGCAACGACAGGTGTACGACGCCGTGCTGCGCACCCTGCGGGCCATGATCCGCGCCGCCGTCCCGGGCAAGTTGCACCGGGACTGGCAGAAGGAGGCGGAAACGCTGCTCACGGAGGAATGCCTGCGGCTGGGATTGTTGAAGCCGCGCGAGGTCCGGGCGCAAAAACCGGACAGCCCGGCGGTGAAGAAGTATTTCATGCACGGCGTGGGACACGTGATCGGCCTGGACGTGCACGATGTGGGCTTCATGCATGAGCCGATTGCGCCGGGCTGGGTGCTCACGGTGGAGCCGGCGTTGTACCTGCCCGAGGAAGGCTTCGGCATCCGGCTCGAAAACACGGTGCTGGTGAGCCGCGAGGGCCCGGTGGACCTGATGGCAGACATCCCGATCGAAGCCGAGGCCATCGAAGCCGCGATGCGCGACTGAGACGGCGGCCGGAGCGCGCAGCCCGGCGGGGCTCAGGTGAGGATGCGGCGGGCCTCGTCGAGGAAGATGCCCTTGAAGTTCATTTCGAGGGCCTGCGGGTTGGTGGCCTTGGCCAGCGCTTCCTTCTCCGTGACCTTGCCCTGTTTGACCAGGTTGAACAGCGCCTGGTTGAAGGTCTGCATGCCGTCATCCACGCCCACTTCAATGGCCGCAGGAAGCTTTTCGAGGCGGTTTTCCTCGATGAGCTTCCGGACCGTGCCGGTGTTGATCATGATCTCGAGCGCCGGGGTCATGCCGCCACCCACCTTGTTGACCATGCGCTGGCAGACCACCGCGCGCAATGTGGCGGCAAGCTGCCGACGCACCTGATCGCGCTCATCCGGCTTGAAGAAGTCCAAGATGCGGCCGACGGACTGGGAGGCGTTGGTGGTGTGCAGCGTGGAAAGGACGAGGTGGCCGGTGTCGGCGGCGTTGATGGCGGCCATGAAGCTGGTCGCGTCACGCATCTCGCCGATCATGATGATGTCCGGATCCTGCCGGAGGATGTGCTTGAGGCCCATCTCGAACGAGAGCGAATCCAGACCGATTTCGCGCTGCTCGATCACGCACTGGTTGTCGTCGAAGACGTACTCGATGGGGTCTTCAAGGGTGACAATGTGCTTTTTGAAGTTGGCGTTGATGTGCTCGACCATCGCCGCCAGCGTGGTGGACTTGCCGCAGCCGGTGGAGCCGGAGATCAGCACGATGCCGCGGGGCGATTCGGCGAGGGACTTCAGGACCGGCAGCAAACCGAGCTCCTCGAAACTGGGCACCTTGACCTTCACGTAGCGCATGGCCAGGCACCACTCACCCTTTTGCTGGAAGACGTTCGTGCGGAAACGGCCGATGCCCGGCGCCGCGTATGAAAAATCCACCTCGCGGTCTTCCTCGAGACGCTGCTTGGCGTGCCGCGGGACGATGGCGTCCACAATCTTGTTCACCCACTCGAGGGTGGGCGTGGGCGCTTCGATGGCCAGCAACTGGCGGTTGATGCGAAAGATGACGGGACCGCCGGCTTTGATGTGTACGTCCGAGGCGCCGCCGTCCACGGCGGTCTGCAGAATCCGATGAAAGATTTCCATGAGGTACCTGGCGAAACGCTTCAGGAGGCGGTGGCCCGGGCCAGCCGCTCGAGGTGTTGCTGGGCCTGGGCCGACAAATTCAGCAGCAGGAGGGAGATCACATACCCGGAGTGGCGGCTGCCCGCGCAGTCCACCACCACGCCGTTCCCGCGCAGCGGCTGGGGGACGCCCGGCGAGCGCAGATCCACGCATACCTCCGACCACATGGGCAGGGGCTGCCGCGAGAGGAATTCCAAGCCGTTGCGGCGAACAACCACCTCGGTTTCGGAAAGGACCAGAGGGGAGTGGGCGGACGCCGCGTCGCCGGTGGAGAACGGGTCGGAAGTGTCCAGTTTGCTGCTCGTCATAAGTCTTGGGAGCAAGTTACCACAGTCAACATGTGCGTCAATGATGCAGCTCTTTACCACTCAATAATGGCCGCCCCCCAGGTGAACCCCGCACCAAACACGACCAGCAGGATGAGGTCGCCGCGGCGGATCCGGCCCGTGGCCACCGCCTCGTCCAGCGCCAGGGCCACGGAGGCCGCGGAGGTGTTGCCATAGCGGTCGAGATTCACAAAGAGCTGCTCCGGCCGCGCGCCCAGGCGTTCGGCCACGGCGTCAATGATGCGCCGGTTGGCCTGGTGCGGAATCACGCACGCGATGCGTGAGATGTCCAGGTCGCAGCGGGCCAGGGCTTCCTGTGCCGCGGCGTGCATGGCCTGGACGGCGTTCCGGAAGGTTTCGCGACCGTCCATCTGGATGAAATGCCGCCGGCCATTAACCGACTCCAGGGAAGCGGGTACCCGGCTGCCGCCCCCGGGCACGCACAGCACATTACCCTTGCTGCCATCGGCCCCCAGACAGGTGGTCAGCAGGCCGTGAGCGCCGGGTCGGTGCTGGAGGACGGCGGCGCCGGCCCCGTCTCCGAACAACACGCATGTGTTACGATCGGTCCAGTCCACGATACTGGTGAGCTTCTCCGCGCCGATCACCAGCACCGTCTCGTACGTGCGGGTCATGACGAACTGCTGCCCGATCTCGAGTCCGTAGATGAACCCGGAGCAGGCGGCCTCGATGTCGAAGGCCGCGGCGCGGCGCGCGCCAATCTTCTCCTGGACCAGGCAAGCGGTGGAGGGGAAGGGCATGTCCGGCGTCACGGTGGCCGTGATGATGAGGTCCACCTGCTCCGGGGCGATGCCGCCGTTGGCCAGGGCCTTGAGCGCGGCCCGGGCGGCGAGATCGGACGTGGCTTCATCCGGAGCCGCCACGCGGCGTTCGCGGATGCCGGTGCGCGTGAGAATCCATTCATCCGACGTGGCCACCATCTTTTCCAGGTCGTTGTTGGTGAGCACGCGCACGGGGGCGTACGCACCGACCGAGGTGATGGAACAGGTGCGGCCGAGGTAACTATGGCGGGCGCGCGGATTCTTGAAGCTTTTCCCGGAGCTGGCGGTCATGAGAAGGCGGGGACGGCGGTGGCGGCTTTCAAGACCCTGGCGGCGGCCATGATCTCCTCGGTGATGTGCTGGTTGATCTTGTGTTGCACGGCGCGCACGGCCTGGCCGATGGCATTCATGATGGCGCGTTCGCGTGAGGAGCCGTGGGCGATGATGACGTTGCCGTTCAATCCGAGCAGCGGTGCCCCGCCATGCATTTCCGGATCCACGCGCTGTTTGATGCTGCGGAAGGCACCCTTGGCCAGCAACGCACCCAACTGCCGCTTGGCACTCCGGCCCAGTTCCCGGCGCAACCATTTGAACATGCTGGTGGCCAGACTCTCGCAGGTCTTGAGCACCACGTTGCCCACGAAGCCGTCGCAAACCACCACGTCCACGCCGTTCTCGAACAGGTCATGCCCCTCGACATTGCCGATGAAATTCAGGGCAAGCTGCTTGCAGAGTTTGAAGGTCTCCTGCGTCAGGTCATTGCCCTTGACGTCCTCGGTGCCCACGCTGAGCAGGCCGACGCGCGGCCGGGCGTAGCCCAAAATCTCCCGCGAGTACACGCTGCCCATGATGGCGAACTGGGCGAGGTGATGGGGGCGGCATTCCACGTTGGCGCCAGCGTCCACGAGGATGAAATCGTTCACGGGCGCCGGAATCACCGCGATGATCGCCGGTCGTTCGATGCCCGCCAGCGGACGCAGTTTGATGGTGGCGGCGGTCACTACGCCGCCGGTGTTGCCGGGGGAGATCAGTGCCTCGGCCTGGCGGTCCTTGAGCAAGTCCACTGCCCTCACGATCGAGCTATCCTTTTTGCGCCGGACCGCAAGGACCGGTTTGTCCTCCATGCTGAGCACCTCGGTCGTGTGGACAATTTCAACGCGCGGATCGAACGGGGTGTGCACTCCCCACGCGGCCCTGATGGCGGCCTGGTCGCCGACCAGGAACAACTTAGAGATGGCGGGGTGATGCTTGAGGGCTAGGCGCGCGCCTTCCACCACGACCCCACAGCCGTGGTCTGCACCCATGACGTCCACCGCGATGCGCATAAAGAACCGGCGCGGGAGGACAACCCCCGCGCGCGGCGCAGACTCAGGCTGGAGAGGATTATCCGCCGGCTTCGACACTCTGCACCTGGCGTCCGCGGTAGAAGCCGCAGGCCGGGCAGGCCCGGTGCGGTATGTACGGCGCCGCGCATTGCGGGCAGGTGCTGAGCTGGGGCAGCTTCAACACGCTGTTGTAAGCACGCCGCTGGCGCTGCCGGCTGTGTGATGGTTTGCGTTTTGGTACACCCATAAACTCTCCAGAGCTAAAACTTTAATTGGTCCAGTGCTGACCATGCCGACTCCCCTTCCGCCGGTTTTACCCCTGATTGTCCGCCGCCCGACTGAGGCGGTGAAGGCAGGCCGCCGCATTCAGGCTCGCACAAGGGGTGATGCGGCAGGGCAAGGACCGTATCTTCCCGCAGACGGGGCGTCAAGTCCACGACCTCGCCGATGACTGGCAGGGCATCCTCCCCGGTCAGGGCCAGTTCGGCCGACCAGGGGGAAAGTTCCAGGCGTTGCCGGAAAAACTTCAGGCAGCGTGCGCAACAGCAGTCCAACTCGACGGCGAGCGTCCCTTGAAGCAGCAGCGCGAAGCCCTGTTTGCGAACTGTGAAGTGGTAGAACAACGGCCCGCCCACCGCGACCAGGTCGTCCGGGCCGCCCCAGTCCAGTTCCGTAGCCGGAAGGGTGCCCTCAAAGGTGAGCACCCCGCTGGCTAGCTGGGTCAGATTGAGCAGGACTGGCACGATGAAAACCAGGGGGCCCGCGGGTCAGCGGCGGGCAGCGTGCCTCGTTCGAGCGGGCCGCCGGCCAAACTTGCGTTCCAAGGCGGTGAGAACGTGGCCGGGCACAAACGCACTCACGTCCCCGCCCAGCCGGCAGATTTCCTTCACAATCCGGGAACTCAGGAACGTGTACGTGTCTTTGGGCATGACAAAGATCGTTTCGATGGCTTCGTTCATGCGTCGGTTTATCAGGGCGAGCTGGAATTCGAATTCGAAATCCGACACCGCCCGCAGCCCGCGGATGATGGCGTTGGCGCGACGCGCGCGCGCGTAGTCAATCAGCAGGCCGATGAAGCTGTCCGTTTCGACGTTGGGAATCTGGCGCGTGGCGCGGTCCACCAGTTCGCGACGCTCCTCGAGAGTGAACAGCGGCTGTTTACTGTCGTTCTGGGCCACCGCCACGATCACCCGGTCAAACAAGCGCGCCGCCCGCTGGACCACGTCCAGGTGGCCGTTGGTCACCGGATCGAAACTGCCGGGATAAATGACCGTTCGCATGAGTGGAGCGGGGATTGGAGAGAGCCGCGAGGGGGGTGGATCGGGCTGACCATCAATGCAAACCCGGGGCAGTCATCTGCCCCGGGTTTGCCTGAAACTCGGTTGAGAAAGGGCGTTCTACTCGCCGCCTTCGTCGTTATCCACAAACTCGCCCGGTGTGACCGGGGTGGTCGGATTGAACACCGGCGGCAGGACGAACGGCTGGAACCTGCTCCACTGATTCGGGGGTTCAAACTCACGTTTTTCCAAGGCCCAACTCGGCTCGGCCGTATAGCCGGGTTTGCTCGCGGCTTCCGTTCCGCCCGCGCCACCGCCGAACTGGCCCGCCGCCAGAGTGATTTCCTCGTTGATGCTGGGCAGCGACTCGATCAAGCCGCCCTTGTTATTGTTGAGGGTCGGCTCGAACGTGTAACCCGGCCGGACTTGGAAATCTGTGGGGGTTGGAGTGCCCGGCGCGTTGTATTTGACGTAGCCGTTGCCTTCCAGCACCGAGAATTCGCCGCGCGCCGAAACCTGATACTTGGTGCCCCGGATTCCCACCACGCCCACCGGCGTCACCACCTCATACTTCGAGGCGGCGGACATCTTGCGCACCACCCCTTGTATCTTGCCCGCGCGCAGCCCCAGTTCGGTGGTGATGATGGATTCGCCCGCACCGCTTTCCACGTTCAGTGTGGTCAGCGCCAACGTGGTGTCGGGTGTGACCCGAACGAACGGGCCGTTCTTGCCCAGATACAGATCCACAACGCCGAGGGTGTCGGTCTTGATGGTGGCGCCGGGATTGAGCACCACGCCCTTCTTGACCTCATTCCACGTCACGCCGTCCGTGCTGTACTGGGCGGCCCCGGCGCGAACCGCGTCCACCCGCGCCGAGCCGGCACCTGCCAAAACGGAGAAACTAAAGGCCAGAGCGCTGACGGTCAGGACACCGGGGAAAAATCGGATGTGTTTGCTCATAATTGACTCCGCACTCGGTTGATTGCCAGTTTGCCGTACTGATGTGAACGCAGTGTATTTGCCCGGAACAGGTTGTCAACCGCATATTCTGGAAATTCTTGGCGTGGCAAAGGCCTGACTTCGGGCGGGTTTCGGTGGTCGTTCCCCGGTGGCTCCGGACCTGTGCCAGTCAAGCCGATCTGCGGGATTTGGTAGTCGCGGGCGGCGGCAGGGTCTGGCAAAGTGTCGTCAATGAAACCTTTGAATGTTTGTTCCCGCCGGAGCTTTCTGGCCCGCTCCGGTTTGCTGGCCATGGCCCCGCTTTGGGGGCGCCTGATCATCCCGCATTCCGCCCAAGCCGCCAGCGCCGCGGACAAGATTCGCGTCGGTCTCATCGGTTGCGGCGGCATGGGCAAAGGCGACCTCGCCACTTTCTTCCAAAATCCCGAGGTTGAATGTCCGATCGTCTGTGATCCAGACGACAGCCAGACCGCTGGCGCCGCCATCCTGGTCGAGGAAAAGCGCGGCCGTCGCCCGCTCGCGGTGCGCGACTTCCGCCGCGTGCTCGAACGCCGGGATGTGGACGCCGTGATCGTGGCCACGCCTGATCATTGGCACGCACTGCCGACCGTCCTGGCCTGCCAGGCCGGCAAAGACGTGTATGTCGAGAAGCCGCTCGCGCTCACCATCGCCGAAGGCCGGGCGATGATCGAAGCCGCCCGGCGCCACCAACGCGTCTGCCAGATGGGCGCCCAACGCCTCAGCAGCCCGACCTACCGCGAGGCGACGGATTTCGTGCGTTCCGGGAAGCTGGGCAAGGTGGGCCTCGTTCGCGCCTGGGCCTATCTCGACTGGATCAAGCCGATCGGCAACCCACCCGATGCCGCGCCGCCGCCGATCGTGGATTACGACCTGTGGCTGGGGCCGGCACCCAAGCGGCCATTCAACCCGAACCGGTTCCATTTCAACTTCCGCTGGTTCTGGGATTACGCCGGCGGGCTCATGACCGATTGGGGCGTGCACCTGATCCAGGTGTTGCTGTGGGGCATGGGTGACGCGCCGCCACGCGCCGTCATGTCCAGCGGCGGCAAATACGTGCTCGACGACAACTCGGAAACACCCGACACGCAAATGACCGTCTATGAATTCCCCGGCTACACGCTGGTGTGGGAACACAAGGTCGGCATCGGCCTGGGCCTGTACAACCGGCCGTGGGGCATGGCGTTTGTCGGTACCGAGGGCACGCTGGTCATCAATGACGGCGGCTGGGAAATCCTGCGCGAGCCCAGCAAGGACGCGCTCGAGCCGAAGAAATTCCCCGGGGGCCCCGACCCGCGGCCCGCGCACGTCCGCAACTTTCTCGACTGCATGAAATCGCGGCGGCCGCCGGTCGAAAACCTCGAGGTCGGCCACCACGTTTCGACCGTCGCACACCTGGGCAACATCGCGTTGCGCACCGGCCGGCGCATCGTCTGGGACCCCGCGCGGGAACAGGTGGTTGGCGACAAGGTGGCGAACCGGCTCGTGGCCGTGGCTTACCGCCCGCCCTGGAAACTGCCGTACTTGAAGCGCGGTTGACGGTCGCACACTGCATCGCTTCAAAGTCCCGGGCCGTTGCTTTCCGGGCCGCGCGCGGCCAAGCTGGGGCATGGCCGAGACCGCTCCCCGCCTGCTGCTGCTCATCCCGGCCCACAACGAGGAGCAGCGCATCGGACCGGTGCTGCGCGAGTTCGCGGAGCACTTCCGCCGGCATTACCCGGGTGCGTTCCGCATCGTGGTGGTCCTGAACGGCTGCACGGACAATACCGAGGGTGTGGTCGGACGGATGGCCGCCGACTTTCCGGAGGTAACCTACCTGAACTTTCCCGAGCGCATCGGCAAGGGCGGCGCGCTCATCGAGGGCCTCAAGCTGGCGCCCGAGGCGGACCTCATCGGCTACGTGGACGCCGACGGCGCCACCGGTCCGGCGGCCTTCCTCAAGCTGGTGTCGCTGGCGCCGCAGGCCGACTGCGTGATCGGCTCGCGCTGGCTGCCCGGGGCGGTGCTGCATCAGCGGCAGACCTGGCTGCGCCGGCTGTTCAGCCGCGCGTTTCACCTGATCGTGCAGGTGCTGCTGCGGCTGAACCTCAAGGACACCCAGTGCCCGGCCAAGGTGCTGCACCGCGCCGCAGTGGAGGCGGTGCACGACGCGCTGCAAATCGCCGACCTGGCCTTCGACGTGAACCTGCTGTACGTGCTCAAGCGGCGGGGCTTTCGCATTCTCGAGGTTCCCATCGAGTGGACCGACAAGCTCGGCTCGAAGGTCACGCAGAGCCTGCTGCGATCGTCAGTGGTGATGTTTCTCTCGGTGGTGCGCTTGCGATTGGTTTACTCGCCGTTTTACCGCTGGCTGGAGCCGCTGCGGCCGCTGGAGACCTGGCTGTACCTCAAGCTCAAGGCGCCGCCGCCGCGGGTCAACAGCACCGACGAATCGAGCGATACCGCGCTTCGGTAAGCTCGTGGAACAGGGCCGCGCGGTCAGTGGGGCGATGTTCACCGCACTGGCAGGTGTGGCGGTCAGCGGCTGCGACCGCGCGGTCGAGTTCGGCCTCGCCGCTCAGTTCGCGGGCCAGTGCCACGGCCAACGCGAACAGTCCGAAGAAGTGCAGCGGCTTCGCCTCGGCGAGGACGTAGTCCGGCAGCCAGACCGGCGGGGTCTCGCGCAGTTCGGCCAGGCGTTTGCGGGCCAGCAGCAGAATCCACTCGCGGAGGCTGAGGAGTAGCAACGCGCCCAGCAGGGTCAGGAAGGCGCCGGCCACGGCGGCGTCCAGCCGGTTATTGAAGCGCAACGTGCGCAGACGCTTGAGCTCAGCCTGCGCCTGCGCGAGTGCCGCACCGTCGAGCGTGGCCAGGGTCGGCTCCAGCGCGGAGGCTTTGGCGTGGTAGTCCCGCGCCGCCGCGAGGAAGCCGATCCGCGGGTCCGGATGCGCGATTTTCTGGACGGCCGCGGTCCCGGTCACGCTCACCAGCCACAGCAGCGGTACTAGGGTCACCAGGGCGTACCACGGGCGGGCAGGGGCGTTCGGGTTTCGGGGATCGGGTTTCGCGGATGGGGTTTCAGACTGCAGACTTCGGACTTCGGACTTCGGATTTTGGGTAAGCGGGAGAGGGCTCACGGGTGATTGGCGATTGGCGCCTTCGGCCTCCAGCATCGGGTATCTGGCATCCGGTATTCGGCCTCCGGTTTCCATCGCCCGGACCAGTTGCATCTTGAGGATGATGGTAGTGGCCAGGCACAGGGCGATGGCGGCGAGCATCTGGTTGGCGATGCCGAACAGGGGCCAGAGCGAGTTGATGCCGCCCAGCGGGTCGCGCACGCCCTGGATGAGGAAGTAGCCCCAGCCGCTGACCATGAGCAGGCTGGCCAGGAGGTTGGCGCTCCAGCGGCGGGTTTCGCCCAGCGGTTTCCAAAGGTTGCCCAGAAAATCCTGGAGGATGTAGCGGCCCACGCGCGTACCGGCGTCGAGGGTGGTGAGGATGAACAGGGCCTCGAACATAATGGCAAAGTGGTACCAGAGGTCCAGCCAGCGCTCGCCCACGGCCTTGTGGAAGATCATGGCCATGCCCACCGCCAGCGTGGCCGCGCCGCCGGTGCGGCCAAAGAGCGTGTCTTCGCCCATCTCCTTCGCCAGCGTTTCCATCTGCTCGACGGTGACCTGCGCGAAGCCGGTGGCGTTGACAATATCCACCGTGGCCGCTGCGCGGGCCTCGGGCGTGGCGCCGGGACCCTTGACATTCATGCTCAGGTACACGCCCGGCTCGAGCGTGCAGGCCGCCACCATGGCCATGATGGCCACGAGCGATTCGAGGCACATCGCGCCGTAGCCGATGGGCCGCGCGTACGGCTCGCGGGTGATCAGCTTGGGCGTGGTGCCGCTGGAGATCAGCGAGTGAAAGCCCGAGATGGCCCCGCAGGCGATGGTGATAAAGCAAAACGGAAACAGTTTCCCGGCAAAGACCAGCCCGGAGCCGTCCACAAACCGCGTCAGCGCCGGCATGTGCAGCGTGGGCAGCACCAGGAAGCACCCCAGCGCCAGCAGGCCGATGGTGCCCAGCTTCATGAACGTGCTCAGGTAGTCGCGCGGCGCCAGCAACAGCCACACCGGCAGCACGCTGGCCGCCAGACCGTAGGTGATGATGGCCCAGGCCAGCGGCTCTTCCTGGAGCTTGAACACGGCCTTCAGCTCGGGATGGGTGTACACGTACTGCCCGCCCCAGACGGCCAGCAGCAGGAGCACGACACCGATGGCCGAGGCCTCGAGCACCTTCCCGATCCGCATAAACCGCATGTAGCTGCCCATGAACATGGCGATCGGGATGGTTGCCCCCACCGTGAACACGCCCCATGGGCTTTCGGCCAGCGCCTTCACCACCACCAGCGCCAGCACCGCCAGCAGAATGATCATGATGGACAGGATGGCCACCAGCGCCAGGTAACCGGCGGTGGTGTTCAACTCCTCCTTGACCATTTGGCCGAGCGACTTGCCGTCCCGCCGCATCGAGGCGAACAGGATGACAAAATCCTGCACCGCGCCGCCGAGCACGCACCCGATCAAAATCCACAGCGTGCCCGGCAGGTAGCCGAACTGCGCCGCCAGCACCGGTCCCACCAGCGGCCCCGGGCCCGAGATCGCCGCGAAATGGTGCCCGAAGACAATCCAGGGGTTGGTCTTCACGAAGTCCCGGCCGTCGTCGTGCACCTCGGCCGGCGGGGCGCGGCGCGCATCAAGCACGAGCACCCGCGTGGCGATCCACTTCGAGTAAAAGCGATAGCCGATGGCGTAGGTGCACAGCGCGGCGATGAGCAGGTAGGCCGAATTGATCGGCTCGCCGCGCTGGAAGGCGATGGCGCCGTAGGCGCCGGCGCCGAGCACGGCAATCGCGACCCAAAGCAGGGTGCGCAGCAATCGTTTCATGACACAGCCGGTGGCGGAGATTGGTGCGCTGTTGTTGTCGCGGTTGCTTGCAGGCCGGTCAAGCGGGACTTGCCGCTTGGCATGAGCCGGAGTGCGTCTTGCTTGTCGGCACCCGCCGAATTACACGGGGATGACGCCCGGTGTGGCGGCAGCCCGAAGGCTGGTGGCGGCACCATCGTGGTTGCCTTGGAGGGCGGCATCCAACCGCCCGCACCAGCCGTACGTTCAACCTCAGAGCCATGGCCGAGGCAAACCCGCCGGGCAAGCTGCCCGGCTTCCCGACAGGTCGGAGGCCCGCCGCCACCTTGGCCGCGGGTCCCGCGGCAAGGTCCTGACAACGTCCCACGCCGGCACGAACCGTGCTAAACCTTGACGTGTGGGGCTGACGGCGCGAGTAATGCCGCTGCGGCCCCTCACAATATGAAATCACGCGATGCCAGGAGTTCCGGGCCTGACCCAAGCCGCCGCCCGGGCCCGCCGCCGCCGGCCGGCTTTACCCTCATTGAACTGCTGGTGGTCATCGCCATCATCTCGATCCTGGCCAGCATGTTGCTACCCGGCCTGAGCGGCGCGAAAGAACAGGCCCGGCAGATCAATTGTGTGAGCAACCTGCGCCAGCTCGGTTTCGGCCTCCAGATGTACCGGGACGATCACGACTCACGGTTCCCGCCCAAAACCGTCTGGGAGCCGCACCCCACCTCGCCCAACACCTGGGTGGCCAAGGACCTCCAGTTCGCCTTGGGCGGACACGACCCGGTGTTTCCGCTGTCCACCTGGTCCGCCTCGGCCAACGCCCGGCCGCTCAACGCGTACGTCTCGCCTTCGCCGGTTTACCGGTGCGGCCGGGACAAAGGCCAGCCGGCGCTGGGCCTTGTGCCGTCCAATTACGAGGCACTGGGCTCCAGTTACCACTACAACGCCGGAAGTCTCACCGTGCCGCAGGGCGGCGGTTTTCGCACCCCGCCGGCCGACCCCGCGGAAGGCCTCGCCGGCAAGCCCGAATCCTATGTCTCCCAACCCGTCCGGCACATCTTGTTGCACGAACCGCCGGCGCGGATTTATGCACGCAACGACGGCGTGCTCTTCTGGTACCAGTGGCATCGCCACGCGGGCCGATACGAGTTTCAAGACCCGGCCCTGGCCGGCGGCCGTTTCATCTCGCCCATCCTGTTCGTGGACGGCCACACGGCGGTGCATAACTTCACCCGCGCGCTCACGGTCAACCCACTCTACCCCTACGAGCCCACGACGGATTGGATGTGGTATGAGCCTTTGCGGTAAGACCTCGCGCTACCGTGCGCGCTGGGGCGCCGCGCTTGGGCCGCTGCTGGTTTCGGTCTGCGCCATGGCGGCAGACTTGCCACCATTTCCCGCCCCGCCGGCTCCGCTGGTGGAAATCGCGCAACTCCAGCGCTTCCTCGCTCTCGCGACGCGCCCGGGCACAAACGAACCACCCATCCGGGTACTGTTTTATGGCCAGTCTATCATTGACCAGTGGTGGAGCCGCTTGGCGGAGGTACTGCGCCGCCGCTTTCCTGACCGCCCCTGGCTCTTCGAAAACCGCGCCCTCGGCGGGCATGCGGCGCCGTACCTGTTGAAGACCGCCGAGGCGGACGTGTATCGCTTCCAGCCGGACCTGCTGGTTTTCCACGATTACGACGTGGACGGGCGCTGGGACCATTACGCCGAGTTCATCCGTCGGGTCCGACAGCGCACCTGCGCGGATATCTTAATCGTGGGCAATCACCTCGCCGGCTGGGACGTGCTGGATGAAGATTCGCGAACCAACGGCCTGCCGGTTGAACTGTGGCCGGGGCACGCTGCGGTGGACTACGTGTACCTGCCGGCCATCGCGGACTCGGTCGGCGCCTGCCGGGCGGACATCCGCACGCCGTGGAAACGGTATCTTCGCGAGCACGCGCTGGACCCCGCAGTGCTGCGCGCCGACCACGTCCACCTCAACGCGGCCGGTGTGGAATTCGTCGTGACGCTGCTGGCTGCTTACGTCGAACCGCGTGTTTTCACCCCGGCGGTGGATCCGTTCGATTGCGGTCGCGTGAGCCGGATCCGGATCGAGGGCCGCCGGGAACTCACCTTCACCGGCAACCGCATTGTGCTCGCGGCCACCGGCGGCCCTGCGCGGGTCGCGTGCCTGCTCGACGGCCAACCGCCTTCCCGCTGGCCGGTCTTGTACCAGCACGGCCGTGCTTCGGCCTGGCCGCAGACCTGGCTGCCGGCCCTGCTCAAAATAGAGTCTGCGTCGGTTCCGATCGAAGAAGACTGGGCTCTGACGGTGGATGAAATCCCGGACGAGCGCGCGTTCACGTTCCATCTTCGCGGCTCGGTCACCGGCGCTGACGGCCACGGTCGCGCGGACGCGGATTTCACCTCGGCCAGCGGTCGGGTGCAGATTCGCAGCGCGGACTGGTACTGGGAGGCGTTTCAAGGCGGGCTCACGCCCGGATTTCAGATCCGCTGGCAAACACGTTTGCACGGCAGTGACCACGCGGAGGCCGGCGGCGCCTGGCACTGGGTCGAGGTGGCCAACGGCCTCGAGGACGGCCCGCACACCTTGCGGTTGGAACGGCTCGCCGGCCGGCTCGAGGATTTCCCCGAAGTATTGGTTTACCATCCGGCGGGCGCCGAGGTGGGCGCCGGACCGGACCGGACCATGCGATGGATCGCAGAGAAGGGTGGGCTGTTGATCCGCTGGCCCGACTTGCCGGACGGGTCGCCGGCGGTTTCGTCTGATTTGAATCGCTGGCAGCCGTTGCCCGCCGCGCCGGCCCGCTTTGGACGACGGCAAATCGAGCTGGCGACTGAAGCTGCCGCTGCGTTTTACACGTTGTTGCCAACGATCAAACCTTGAGTTGAAATCCGGATCAACCGCCGTCATCGCGAACTCCGCCATGCCTGATCACACTCCCCTCACCCGTCAGGTGGATCTGCGCGGCATTGCCGGTTTTGCCCAAGCGCTGGTCGCCGCGTTGCGCGCGACCCCCGGCGTCGAAGTCCTGGCCGTGCTGCGCGCCGGCGTCCATGCCACCTGCCCGCAATGCCAGCTCCGGCTCTTCGGCGAAGACGTGCTCGCGCTGGCCGCCAGCCAGGCGCCTTCGCCCGAAACCAGCCCCAAGCTGCACCGCCTCGCCCAGGGCTTTTGCGGCCGCCAGAGTTGCAACGGCCTGTTCTACGAATTTACCTTCGATCCGGTGCCCGGCGTGGACTGGGAAAGTGTGCTGGCACAAACGGAACCCGCCGACGCCGGGGCCGCGACCGCCGCGGTCACCGGCCCGGCCGTCACCCCGGCCGGCCACACCCGAAAACGCACGCGACAGCGCGTCGCCCTGGGCGTGGCGGTCATCGTGGTGTTGTTGCTCGTCCGGCACATCATGACCGGGGGCACGATTCCCTGGGTGCGCGAGCCCCGGCGGTTCACCGCCGATCCCGCCACGATGCCGAAGCTGGGCGAGACCAACACCGCGCCGCCGGCCTCGTCCGGCACCAACGCGCCGCGCACCTTCCGCGCCGCGCCGGAGCCGGGTCGGCCTTGACCCCGGCCGGTGGGCGCCACCGCCGGCTGTAACTTTCCGCCGTCCCGCGGCTCGGTTTGGGCGGTTGAACGAATCCGAAGCCCGGGATTCGCGGCGGGACAGGCGATCCGCCTGTCTTCTCGTGGGGCGGAAGGCGTTGCCCCTGAACCCCGGCTTCCGAAATGAAAGGAACGATCATGACTGAACTGACGGAGCGGGACTTTGAGGCGACGGTGCTGCAATCAGACTTGCCCGTGCTGGTGGACTTCCACGCCACCTGGTGCGGACCCTGCCGGATGCTGGCGCCCGCGCTGGAACAACTGGCCGGCGAGTTCGCCGGGCGGATCAGGTTTGTGAAGGTGGACGTGGACGAGGCGCCGGAGCTGGCCGGCCGGTACCAGATCACCGGCGTACCCACGCTGCTGTTCTTCCAGAACGGACGCGTGGTGGACATGGTGGTGGGCCTGGCCTCGCTGAGTGCGTTGCGCACCCGGCTGGCCCGGCTGGCCGGACCCGCGCCCGCCGCGGCGGAGACCGCGCCGGTGGGCGGCTGTTGCCGGCACTGAGAACGGTCGGGGAGCGGTTTCACGCCCGCGCCGGGGGAGCCTGGCGCGGGCACTTTGCTTTCCGGCGCGGGTGCGGCAAAGTCGGCGCATGGCTTACGAGTTCCGCTTGCAACGCCGCGTCGAGTTTTCCGAGACGGACGCCGCGGGCATCGTCCATTTCTCGAATTACTTTCGGTACATGGAATCGGTGGAGCACGCGTTCTTCCGTTCGCTGGGCCACTCGGTGATGCTGCGACACCATCAGCCGCCGCTGGGCTTTCCGCGCGTGGCTGCCGCGTGCGAGTACCAGTCCCCGCTGCGTTTCGAGGACGTCGTGGAGCTGCACCTGCTGGTGCGCGAAAAGAAACCCAAATCGCTGAGCTACCTCATCAAGTTCACCAACCTCAGCGCCACGCCGCCGCGCGAGGTGGCGCGGGGCACGCTCACCGTGGTGTGCGTCGCCAAAAACGCGGACGGCGGCTTTACCGCCACACGCATCCCGCACGAACTGGCCGAGCAAATCCAGGTGGCGCCGGCTGGGTTGCTCGCTTGAACGGCCGGTCTGGAGCCGGGTGATCGGGGAGCGGCGCAATTTGACAGGTCACCCGTTCTACCGCTTCGGCCCAATCGAGGCTTTGCGTGGCCGTCGCCGCGGTTTCAATGCATGTACTTCACGGCCAGGAAGCCGCCGACGCCCAAGGCCAGCAGCGCCCAGGCCAGCCAGTCAAAGTACTTCTCGATCAGCTCCTTGACCTGCGCGCCGAACAGGTAGATGGCGCCGGCCACCAGAAAAAACCGGGCCGAGCGGCCGATGATGGACGCCAGCACCAACGTGGGAAAGCTCACATGAAACACGCCCGCCGCCACGGTGAACACCTTGTACGGGATGGGCGTGAACGCCGCCGTGAGGATGGCCACAAAGGCGTTGCCCTGATACAGCCGGCCGACCTGGTCGAAAGCCGCCTGTGAGAAAATGTGCGGGATGAAAAGGTCCCGTGCCACCTCCCAGGCGGCGTAGCCAATCACATAGCCCAGCATCCCGCCCAGCACCGACCCGAGCGCGCAGACCGTCGCAAACCATAACGCCCGGCGTGGCGCGCCCACGCTCAACGCCAGCAGCAGGACATCCGGCGGCACCGGGAAGACCGAGGACTCGACAAACGCGATGCCGAACAACGCCCACGTGCTGCCCGGCCGGTGGGCCCAGCCGACGGTCCAGTCGTACAACCGGCGGAGCAGGTGGGGGCGCCGTCCGCTCTGGGCGGGCTGCGGGACGTTGTCCGTCATGGGCCGGCGAGTGGACGGGAAAACGCCGGAGGCGTCAAGCGTGACGCGGCGCGCGCCGGGAGTCAGTGCAACCGCACAAAGGCGACACCCGGCGGCAGCGTTCGTCCGCCCCCCACCTCCGCGGTTTTTGTAGCTGGCGCGTGGCGTGCCGCCTGCTAGGTTACCGCTCCCGAAAAGCAAAGTCGGATTTACAAACCATGTGCGCGGAATGCGGTTGTGGAAAAGTCGAACGGTTCGGTGTGCAGCCCCTGCAGGCGCCACCGGCCCGCCCGGTGGATTTGGTGGGCGATGCCGACCACGAACATGTCGAGCACGCGCACGAGCATGTCCACGCCGACGGCACGCGCCACAACCACCCGCATGTACATGGCGCGGGTCACGAACACGACCACGACCACCCGCACGGGGACGATGGCCACGCGCACACGCACACGCACACCCACGCGGACGGCACCATCCACAGCCATCCGCATCCACATGGCACCGGCCATCAGCACGCGCCCGTCCCCACGCCGACGTCCCTGACCATTGACCTCCACCAGCCGATCCTCGCGCGCAACGATCGCCTGGCCGAGCGCAACCGAGGGTTTCTCCAGGCCAAGGGCCTGCTGGCGCTGAACATCCTGGCCTCGCCCGGCGCGGGCAAGACGACCCTGATCGAAAAGACCGTCGCGGCGCTGGAAAAGGATCTGCCCGCCGCGGTCATCGTTGGCGATCTGGCGACCGCCCGCGACGCCGAGCGCATCCGCGCGGCCGGCGCCCCGGTGGTCCAGATCACCACCGGCACGGTTTGCCATCTGGACGCCGAGATGGTGGCGCGCGGCCTGGAGCAACTGGACCTGGCCGGCTGCGGGTTGCTCCTCATCGAGAATGTCGGGAACCTGGTCTGCCCGGCAGATTTCGACCTCGGTGAGAGCGCACGCGTGGTGCTGCTCTCCGTCACGGAAGGCGAGGACAAGCCGCTCAAATACCCGCCGATGTTCCGGTCCGCGCACGTGGTGATCGTGACCAAGACTGATTTGGCCGTCGCCGCCGGGTGCGACCGCGAGGCCTTGCGGCGGAACCTGCGGGCTGTGGCGCCGCAGGCCCGGGTGTTTGAGCTTTCCGCCCGCACCGGGGAAGGCCTGGAGGCGTGGCTGGACTGGCTGCGTGGCCTGCGCCGACACTGAACGGGACGTGGGTTGACAAAATTCGGTATTGGTGGCCGTCCTGAATCGGTTGCGCACGTTTGCGCTCACCAGCCAGACGGGTAGCAGCAATCCGACTTCGCCTGCGGGCGCGTTTTTGTTGCCGCCCTTGACTCCACCCTCGCCCGGCGGCACAACGGCTCCATGAACCTCCCGCGACATCACCCCGCCGTATTTTACTCCAGAGCAGCTCGCAGCCGCGGAGGCACTGCCCCTTTCAGCGTCGGGGTTTTCGGATTCATCCTGGCGCTGGCGGCGCCGGCACCGGAGGTCTTGCGGGCAGCCGACGATCCCGCAGCCTCGCTTGCTGCTTACCGCGCGGAACTCGCCCGGTTCCGCGCCGAGTACGGCGGCAGCCGGGAGCTGCCGGCCGTGCGGTTCTTCCTCTTCGGCATGGGGCACCGCGCCAGGTTCATTTACAGCGACGGCCGTTTGTTGGACGCTCGCTCCGGCGTTGTGGTGCGGGAATGGCCGTTACGCGCCGATGTCATCGTGCCGCCGGATTACCGGGTGGCGCTGGAAACCGCGGACGGCCACCGCGTCACGATTCGCGAGGACGAAAACGCGGTGTGGATCGAGGAGGCCGAGCGGCGGGAGATGTTGCCCGGCACGAGTTCGCCGGTGAAGTTGCCCGCCTTCCCTGGTCATCCGTACGCGCGGGTGCTGCGCGTGCTCCACCAAGAGCTGCTGGTCAACCTCACGCCCGCCGGGCCGGTGCCGAACTTCTTCGTCTATTCGAAACCGTGGTATCGCGACGGTGCGATGCTGGCGCTCGAGTTGAAGGAAACCGGCAACCTGAACCTCATCCGCGACTGGATTCTTGGCCTGCGCGAACCGTTTGACCGCAACAACGGCGGCGAGACCGAGGCGGACAATCCGGGCCAGGCGCTGTTCCTGGTTTCGCTGGTCAGCGACACCAATCATCCGGTGGTGCCCCGGGTACTCGACACGCTGGCGCAGTTTGAGCAAACCGGGCCGCCAGGCCGGTTCATCCGCGGCCGGTCGGATTTCGCCGAGCATCCGGTGTATCAGACCAAATGGCTGAAGTTCGGGCTGCGCGCGCTGGGTCTGCCGGACCCGTACACCGTTCCCGCCGTGCCGGACAGCTACGGCGCGTTGTTCTGGATGGACTTCCGCGACCAGCACACGCCGGGCATGGACGCGGACGACCGCGCGGATTACCCGTACCTCGGCTGGGCGTGCGACCACTTTCACGGCGCGAAGAAGAGCCCGATCAGCAATCGGGACTACCCGCTGACCTGGGAACGCAATGCCAGCCAGGCAAATTATCCCGGCCTGCGCGTCCTCGACCCGGTGTATGTCGAGCAGAAGCTCGCCGTGCCGCACACCTGGCACGCGGCCGAGGTATTCCTTTACGTGCTGATGAACGGGACGCCACACAATGGTGACGCGGATGCGGCGCGCGTTGTTGATCTGCGCCCGCACTGGGACGACCGCACGCCGCTGGCGAATCCGCACAAGGGCTGGTACCACCATTTTCCGGACAACCACCCGGACAAGTACCGCATCGCGCGCGACGCCGACCTGCTCGAGTTCCCCGGCATGGACCACCTTTACCTCCGACTGGCGTGGTCGTACCTGGAGCCGAAGGAAGGCGAGTTTCACTGGGAGGCGATTGACCCGATCATCACGAAGTGGACCGCGCACGGTCTGGGCATCGCCTTCCGGATCAGTTGCCGTGAGACGAGCACCGATCGCCCCGAACAGCAGTTCGCCACGCCCCGCTGGGTGATGGAGGCTGGCGCGCAAGGCGGCCATTACCTGATGGGCAAGACAACCGGCCCGGAAGGGCCGTGGGAGCCGAAGTTTGATGATCCGATCTTCCTCGCGAAACTGGACCGGTTCCTTGCCGCCTTTGCCGCGCGGTATGACGGCAAGCGGTGGCTGCGGTACGTGGACATCGGCAGCGTTGGCGACTGGGGCGAAGGCCACAGTTGGGCGGGCAGCCGCACCGAGGTGGGCCTCGCCGCGCGCAAGGCTCACGTGGACCTGCATCGGAAGCATTTCAAACGCTCGCCACTGGTCGTGACCGACGATTTCGTGTACGCCCTGGGCAACCCGGCGGAACGTCAGGCCTTGCACCGCCACGTCATCGAGCAGGGCATCAGCTATCGCGACGACAGCATCCTGGTGGACGGCTACCTCGCCGGCACCAGCAAGACGTTCACGGTACGCAGCCCGGAGTTTTTCGCCGACGCCTACCTGAAGACGCCGACCGTCTTGGAGCTGGAGCATTACAGCCACGTGAAGCGGCTGGGCAATTGGGACGGGCGGCCGGGCTCATCCGTCGCGAAGCATGGCCAAGGCAAGACCGGCCCGGATTACTTCCGCGGCGCGCTGGGCCTGCTCCGCGCCACCTACATCGGCTACCACGGCTACGCGCACGAGTGGCTGGCGGACAACCTCGAGCTGACCGGCGAGCTGCTTAACCGCTGCGGCTATTGGTACTTCCCGCACGAAGCGCGGCTGCCGCGGGCATGGCGGCCGGGGCAGGAAGCTCAGCTCGAGATCGTCTGGGAAAATCGCGGCGTGGCACCGGCGTACCAGGCTTACCGGCTCAAGCTCCGGCTCCAGGGCTCGCAGACCGCGGACCTCGATCTCGACGCCGGCAACCGTCGCTGGCTACCCGCGCCCGCCGGACCGTTCGTCGAGCGCTACCCGGTACGGGTGCCTGCGAACTTGAAACCGGGCGCCTGCACGTTGAGTTTCAAGCTGCACTCAGACGAAACCCGGCGCGATGTGCGACTCGCGCTGCGGCAAGATTTGTTGGACGCAGACGGCTTTTACCGCCTCGGCACGGTCGAGGTGCGCGAGTAGCTACGAGATCCGGGCGGAGTGCCGGCAGCCCGCGGCCTTGACTCAGCTACCGCTCAGCGGCACAACGGCTCCATGAAGCCTGCTTTCCTCTCCACGCTGGCAATCGCTTTTTGCGCAGCCGCCGGTGTCGGCGGTGAAGTCACGCCGAAGCTGCCCAACGCCGAACGTATCCGCCCTTACGCTGCCAATCCCCGCTACTGGCAGTATCGCGGCCAGCCGGTCCTGCTGCTGGGCGGCTCGAAGGACGACAACCTGTTCCAGATCCCCGACCTCAAGGAACACCTCGACGAGATGAAGGCCGCCGGCGCGAACTACATCCGCAACACCATGAGCGACCGGCCGGACAAGGGCTTCGAGGTCTATCCGTTCTTCCGGCGCGAGGACGGCAAGTACGACCTGGAACGCTGGAATCCCGAGTACTGGCGGCGCTTCGCCCGGATGTTGGAATGGACCTTCGAGCGCGACATCATTGTCCAGATCGAAGTGTGGGACCGCTTCGACTACTCGACCCACAACTGGCCGCCCCATCCCTACAACCCCCGCAACAATGTCAACTACAGTTACGCCGAGTCCGGGTTTGCGGAGCAATATCCGGATCACGCGGGCCAGAACAAACAGCCGTTTTTCTTCACTACCCCTGCCCAGCGCAACAATGGCGTGGTCTTCAAATACCAGCAGCGGTTCGTGGACGAGCTGCTCCGCCACGCCCTACACTGGCCGCACGTGCTCTACTGCATGGACAACGAAACCAGCGGCGACCCCGCCTGGGGCGCCTTCTGGGCCCGGCACATCCGCCAACGCGCCCGCGAGGCCGGCGTGGACGTGTTCCTCACCGAGATGTGGGATGACTGGGACCTGCGCGCGCCCCGGCACCGTCACACCTTTGACCACCCGGAACTCTACGACTTCGCCGACGTGTCCCAGAACAACCACCAGAAGGGCCAGACGCACTGGGACAATTTCCAGTGGGTCCGCGAGTACCTGGCCCGGCGGCCCCGTCCGATCAACACCGTCAAAACCTACGGCGCGGACACCGGCCGTTACGGCACCACGCGCGACGGCCTCGATCGCTGGTGGCGGCACCTCATTGGGGGCGCCGCGGCGGTGCGCTTTCACCGGCCCGACTCGGGACTGGGTTTGTCCACCGAGGCGGCGGCCGCCATTCGCGCCGCGCGCAAGCTCGCGTCACTGTGCCGCTTTTGGGAGATGGAGCCGGCCCTGCAGCTCCTGCGCGAGTGCGAGCCGAACGAAGCATATCTGAGCGCGAAGCCCGGCGCGATGTACGCGCTGTATTTCCCGGATGGCGGCGCGGTGGGACTGGACTTGCGCGCCGCGCCGGGCCGCTTCGAACTGCGCTGGATCAACATCGCCACCGGCGACTGGGGTCCGCGCCGCGAATTGACCGGCGGCGACTGGGTCAACCTGGAAGCTCCCGGCAAAGGGCACTGGGCCGCCGCGCTGGTGAAGCAACCATGAGCACTCCCAACCCGGCCGCCCGGGCCGTGGGCGTGGACCTGGGCGGCACCAAAATGGCCGTCGCGGCCGTGGACGGCACGGGGGCCATTCGCGCGCGCCTCACCCTGCCCACGGAGGCCGAGCGGGGCTTCGAGCGTGCCGTGCGGCGCTTGGGCGAGGCGATTGAACAGGTCTGCGCGCAGGCGGGCTGGAAGCCGTCAGAGTTGTGCGGCATCGGCATCGGTTGCGCGGGACCGGTGGACCCCGCCCGCGGCCTGATCAACAACCCGTACACACTGGCCGGCTGGGACCGGTGCGACATCGTCTCACCGCTGCGGGCGCGGTTTGGCGTGCCGGTACGGCTGGAAAATGACGCGGACGCCGCCGCACTGGGCGAATGCTTCGCCGGCGCCGGGCGGGGATTCGACCCGGTGGTGATGCTAACGCTGGGCACCGGGGTCGGCGGTGCGGCCATCGTGAGCGGCCGGATTTACCGCGGCGCGGGCGGTGAGCATCCCGAGCTGGGCCACTTGATCGTGGCCGACGACGGCCCGGACTGCTACTGCGGCGCGCGCGGGTGTTTCGAATCCCTGGCCTCCGGCACCGCGCTGGCCGCGGCGGGTCAGGCGCACGGTTACGCCGAGGCCCGGGCGGTCTTCGCCGCCGCGCGGGCGGGTGAACCCGCGGCCCGGGGCATTCTCGACCGGGCCCTGGCGGCCGCCGCGGCGGCGGCGTGGACGATTTTCCACACCTTCCTGCCCCGGCGGCTGATTCTGGGCGGCGGCATCGCCGAGGAGCATTTCGACCTGTTTGTCGCGGCCATGAAGACCCGGCTGGCACGAGCGACCCAGTTCACGGTCGGCGCGATCGAAATCGTGCCGGCGGCGCTGGGCAACGACGCGGGCGTGGTCGGCGCCGCGGCGCTGATGCTGGGGTGAAAAGCCGGTGGCTATAGCCCGCAGTGGGGCCGGCGAACTCGCGCGCGGTAGTCTGATCGGGCGACTTGCCAAGCCGCCTAGCCCGCGGCCCGACACCACCGGGTTCTTTGGGTGGCGCTGGGTTGAAGGCAGCGGGGAATTTTCGCGCCGGGCAGCCCGTCAGGCTTATCGGATGAGCGCGCGATAGAAACGCACCCGGCCCGTCACCCGATCGGTCACTTCGACCGGCGCGGCCGCGAGCGTTACCTCGGTGAGCTTGACCCAGTTGGCGAAGTCCGGCGCGGACTCGATTTCGCACCGACGGCCGGCCGGACCGCTCACCAACAGGACGATCTGGCCATTTCGCAAACCTGCTTGGCTCAGCGTCGGCGGCACGTTGGTATCCACAGTAAGTTGGACCGCGGCGCTTAAGACGCTGCCACCGGGATTGAGAACCTGGACCGCGTAAGTGCCGGCGTCCTCCGGCTGCGCGTTCTCGATGGTCAATTGGGGTGTGGCCGTGCCGCCGAACCGGCCAAAGTCCGAGAGCGCGGCGCCGTTGCGGAGCCACTGGTAATTCAGCGGCGAGCTGCCGGAAGCTTCCACCACGAAGGTGGCTCGCGCGCCTTGCATCGCGACTTGGGAGCGCGGTTGTAGCGTGATCGCCGGGGGCGTTTCCACCACCAGCGCGAAAGTCTGCGTCGCGGCCAGACCGCCCGCGACGGCTTGCACGGCCACCTCGCGCGCGCCGGCGGCGGCGGCGGTGGGGGTGCCGTGCAGCACCTTGCCGTGTGTAAAGACCCGGCGCACGACGCCCAGCCGGGTTTCCACCGTGATCAACTCCCCGTCGGCAGCCAGCTTCACATCGGTCGGATACAGCATCATGGCCAGTGCGGGGGGACCGCCATCGCCGGAGTAGCCGCCCCCGGCCGGTCCGGTGTTGCCCGAGCCGATGACCGTCGTGATCCGACCATTGGGCAGCACCTGCCGGATGCGGTGGTTCCAGTAATCCGCGACGAAAAGGCTGCCATCGGTGTCCAGCGCCAATCCGACCGGATAGTTCAGACGCGCCGCGGTGGCCGCCGCGCCGTCCCCGCTGAAGCCGGCGACGCCGGTACCCGCGATGGTGTTGATCTTGCCATCAACGCCGACTTTCCGGATGCGGTGATTGTCGCTGTCTGCAATGTACAGGTTACCTGCCGCGTCCACGGCCACGCCTTGCGGGTGATTCAACCGGGCCGCCGTCGCCGGGCCGCCGTCACCGCTGTAACCACTTTCGCCGGTACCCGCCACGTCGTGAATGATCCCCTCGGGGCCGATGCGGCGGACCCGGTGATTGCCCAGCTCGGTAACATACAGGTTACCCGCCGCGTCGAACGCCACTCCGTACGGGTCACGTAATTTCGCCAAGATGGCCAGCCCACCACTCCCGCCGTAGCCGGGTTCGCCGGTGCCGGCAAACCGCGCGATGATGCCGTCGGTGCCCAGCCGCCGGATGCGATGGTTGCCCTGGTCGGCGATGTACAGATTGCCGGCCGCATCCAGAGCGAGGCCTGCCGGATTGAAAAGCTGGGCTTCGACGCCCGGCCCGCCGTCGCCGCCGTCGCCGCCAACGCCGGTGCCGGCCACGGTGATGATCGTGCCGTCTGAGGTTATCCGACGCACCCGGTGGCTTTGACTGTCCGCCACGTAAACCACGCCGCCCGGACCGGCTGCAAGACCCAGCGGCTGGTTAAAAGTAGCCGCCGTTGCCGGTCCGCCATCGCCGGTGGAACCGGGTGTGCCGGTGCCCGCCACGGTTTGAATGACACCGGCCGCATTCACCTCGCGCAGTCGCGCGTTGTATGTGTCAAAAACCAGGAAGGTGTTCGCTGGTGTGAGCGCCACACCGTGCGGCAGGACCATCCAGGCTTCCGTGGCCGGGCCGCCGTCGCCCCGGAATCCATAACGGCCGATGCCGGCCACCGTGGCAATGGTACCATCCGGCGCCACTCGGCGGATGCGGTTGTTGCGCGTGTCCGCGATCCAGACTCCGGACGTCGAGGCCGCCAAGCCGCGCGGGTTGTCGAGGCGGGCTTGGGTGGCCGGGCCGTTGTCGCCGGAAAAACCGGCCGTGCCGGTGCCCGCCACGGTCTCGATCAGCCCCGAGGGCATCACGCGCCGGACGCGGTTGTGGGCGGTGTCCGCGATGAGCAGCGAAACCTGGCCGTGAGGTGGAACCGCTAGACCGGACGGGGCCCAGAGCGCCGCAGCCGTGGCCGGAATGCCGTCGCCGTTGAAGGCGGTGTCCCCCGTGCCGGCGAAGGTGGAAATGAGGCCGGTCGGGCTGATCTCCCGGACCCGGTGGTTCTCGGTGTCCGCGATGTACAGCCGGCCGGCCGGGGACCACGCGACAGCGGACGGCGCGTGCAACCGCGCGGCCTGTGCCGGGCCGCCGTCGCCCGAAAAGCCCGGTTCGCCGGTGCCGGCCACGGTAATGATGAGCCCCGCGCTGGACACGCGCCGCACGCGATGGTTGTCCCGATCCGCGATGAAGACGTTGCCCTGGTTGTCCACGGTCACGCCAATTGGGCTGGACAGCCGCGCGCGGAGGGCTGCGCCGCCGTCGCCCGAAAAGCCCGGTTCGCCGGTGCCGGCGATCACGGTCATGGTGCCGTCGGGGGCGAGCTTCCAGACGCGATGGTTGTCCATATCCGCGACAAAGAGGTTGCCCGCCGCGTCGTAGGCGCCGGTGCTGGGCGAGGCCAGTTGGACCTGCAAAGCAGGTTTGCCGTTACCGCGCTCCAGCGTGCCGGCCACCGTGTAGATGCGCGGTTCCGGGGCCTCCGCGATGCCCAGCCAGGCCGGCACGGTGACCGGGAGGTAATCCACCGCATCGCCATCCGGATCGGTGGCGTGTAAGAAGTACTCGTAAGCCTGACCCACCAGCGCATTGGTGACGGGGCGGGAAATCCAAACCGGCGCTTGATTCGCGGTGATGACCTGGTGTGGGACCGTTGCCCAGACCATAAGCAAGGAAGCTTGCCACCTGAAAACCTGGCGTCGTTTCATTGATCGCGAAGCGTGCCGGTAAGGCTGTCAGGCGTCAATTGATCACCGAGTTGCAATCAGCCGACAAGTAGATCTCAGCTTCTTGCAGAAGCTGGTGCCTGCCAAGGCGGCGCATCTTCGCACCACCGACCTCTGATCGGCTGTATCGCGGGCTTGTCAACCCGTGCCGGCGTCGGGGTTCCCGCCGGCCGCGAGGCCACTGCTTTTGCCTGGCGGCCCGCCGTGGCATTGTATCCGATTCCGGCTGGCAGCCCCCTCCGCGTAACCAAGATGGAGCGCCGCCAACAGCCCGGGTGGCGGCATCCACGCGGGGCGACCTCGCCCGCAGTGCCAGTAGAACGACAGTTTGCCTAACACGCTCCGGCGACACTTGTCGTCGAAAACAGCCCGGTTGGGGGTTTCGGTCCAACCCATTGTCGTGCCCGGCCATTCTCCGCGCAGAAGAAGCTTGCGCCGCCGCGCCGGACTTGGAGCATCCTCGGGCTTCGCGGCGGCAGGCCCGTGGCGGGTGTTCCCCGGCCAACTCGCGGCACCGCGCAGCGTGACCGAAGCGCATGAAGACGACCCCGCAAAAGCCCGTGTTGCGACTCGGGCTGCCCAAAGGCAGCCTGCAGGAAGCCACCTTGGAAAAGATGGCCAAGGCCGGCTTCAACATCAGCGTGAGCAGCCGCTCGTACATCCCGTATGTGGACGACGAAGAGCTGGAAATCCGGCTCATCCGCGCCCAGGAGATCAGCCGGTACGTCGAGCATGGCTATCTCGACGCGGGTATCACGGGGCATGACTGGATCCTCGAAAATGGGTCCAAGGTCCATGAGGTTGGAGAGTTCATTTTCAGCAAGGTTTCGCGCCAGCCCACGCGTTGGGTGCTGTGTGTGCCGGAGACTTCCCCCGTCAAATCCGTGAAGGACCTGGAGGGCAAGCGCATCGCGACCGAGGTGGTCAACCTCACCAGGCGCTACCTCCGCAAACACGGCGTGAAGGCGGAGGTCGAGTTCTCGTGGGGTGCCACGGAGGTCAAGGCCCACGAACTGGTGGACGCGATTGTCGAGGTGACCGAGACCGGTTCCTCGCTGCGCGCGAACAAGCTGCGGATCGTGGATACCTTGCTGAGCTCCACCCCCCGCCTGGTGGCCAACCACGACGCCTGGCGGGACACCTGGAAACGCGAGAAGATCGAACGGCTGGCCATGCTGCTGCGTGGCGCCCTCGAGGCCGAAACCAAGGTGGGCCTCAAGATGAATGTGCCCGAAGCGCGTCTCGAGGGCCTGCTCAAAAACCTGCCCGCGCTGCGCAACCCGACCATTTCCCGCCTCAGCCAGCCGGGCTGGGTGGCCGTCGAGACCATCATTGACGAACACGTCGTGCGGGACCTGATCCCGCGGCTGAAGGCGGCCGGGGCGGAAGGAATTATTGAGTATCCTTTGAACAAGGTGGTATATTGAGTCACGACATTAACTTATGGGTTCCCTGAAAAAGCGTCGGAAAGCGAAGATCAACAAACACAAACGGCGGAAGAAACTCCGCCAGCACCGGCACAAGAAGCGCACCTGGCAGAAGTAATCTGCCGCGTCGCGCCGGTCCTTACGCGTTGGAGCGCAGCCCTCGCGAGGCGGGCTGCGCTCATAGTGCTCCGATGGCGGGCATTTTCTCATTCGTGCGTTCGGTGGGACCGCCGGGCTGGCTGCTGATCACGGTTCTCGCCCTGGGGGCTGGGTGCGCCCGGCAACATGCTCCCGCCGAAGCCACCAGCCCGCCCGCCAGGACCCGGACCGCGCGCGCGCCGGACCGCGATCTGGACCGCCGGGTCGAGGCTTACGCGCGCTACGCGGCCGGCGTCGTGCACGACCTCCGGGCCGAGCCGGCGGAAGCGGAGGCCAGTTTCCGGGCCGCCGTCCGGGCCGATCCCTCCCACGAGCAACTGGCGCTGGACCTGGCGCAACGTCACCTGCGCAACCGCGATCCCCTGACGGCGGTGGAGATCTTGAGCGAGGCGGCGCGCCAGCCCGGCGCCTCCGCCCAGGTGTTCGGCTGGCTGGGTGCGGCCCAGATCCAAGCTACCAACGCCCCCGCCGCCATCGCCGCTTATCGCGAGGCGATCCGGCGTGAGCCGCAATCCATTCTGGGCTACCACGGGCTGGCTACGCACTACCTGCAAAACAAGCAGACCAACGAAGCCCTGGCCGTGTTGGACGAGGGTGCCGCGCAGCCCCAGCCCGGCGCCGGATTCCTGGTGGACCTTGCCGGCTTTCACATCGCGGCCAGCCGGCAGCGATTGTTGCCGATGGAGATCGCGAAGCCACGGGCCCTGGCCCTGCTGGACCGCGCGGCGCGCCTGAATCCCACCGAGGCGGCGGTGTGCGAGCGCATGGCCGAGGGTTACAGGGCGCTGGGCGAGGCGCAACGCGCCACCACCCTTTATGAGACGCTGCTCCGTGAGCACCCGCCCGACAACCCCCGCCAACGCCTGGCGCTGCGCGAACAGCTCTTCCAGCTTTATGTGCGCTCCGGCGACCCCGCCAGCGCCAGCCGTCAGCTCGAGGCCATCATCCAGGACGACCCGGCCAATCCCCAGGTGTACGCCCTGCTGGGCGCGCTGTGCATCGAGGAGAAGAAGTTCGCCGACGCCGAGCGCAACTTTGAGAAGGCTTTGCTGCTCAATCCCGATCTGGAACCGGTGTACTACGACCTCGCCGGCGTGAAACTTACTTTGCGCAAACCCGACGAGGCGTGGGAAATCCTGCAGCAGGCGCGCGGCCGGTTTCGTCCGGGGTTTCTGCTCGAACTGTACAGCGGGTTGACGCTGGCGGCGCAGCGCAATTACGCCGAGGCCCTCAAGCATTATGAAGCCGCGGAGCTGCACGCCCGCGTGAGCGAACCGGCGCGGCTCAACGACTTCTTTTACTTTCAGCTTGGCGCCGCTTACGAGCGCTCCGGCCGCTTTGAGGACGCCGAGGCCGCGATGCGCAAATGTCTCGATTTGAATCCCGATCATCCCGAGGCGCTGAACTACCTCGGCTACATGTGGGCCGAGCGCGGCCTGAACCTCGACGAGGCATTGGTGTTCATCCAGAAGGCGCTCAAACTCGAGCCGGACAACGCCGCGTACCTCGACAGCCTGGCCTGGGTGCTCTTCAAGCAGGGCAAGCCGGAGCAGGCTCTCGAGCCGCAGTTGCGCGCGCTCAAGCTGATGCCGCAGCCGGACGCCACCCTGCTGGACCACCTGGGCGACATTTACGACGCGCTGGGCCGTCATGCCGAGGCCCGCGCGGCCTGGGAAAAGTCGCTGGCCGTGGAGGCCAACCCCGCCGTGCAAAAGAAACTCCAGGCCAGTCCGCCGCCGGAGGCACGTTGACATGGAGTTGCGCTACACCCGCCATTATTCCCGCGAGGAAGCCCGGACGCTTCTGCCGGACATTCGCGCCTGGCTCACCAAGCTGCGCCTGCTCCAACCCGTGCTCGAACAACAGCAGCAGGGCGTGCAGAAAATCCTCAACCAGGGTCGGGACGCCGGCGGCGAGCGGGTGAACGGCTTCCTGCGCACGCTGGCGGCCGCGCAAAGCGTGCTGCGCGAATTCGCACGGCGACAGATTCAACTCCAGGACCTTGAACGCGGCTTGGTGGACTTTCCTGCCATCGTCGGCGGCAAGGAGGTCTTCCTGTGCTGGCAGGAAGGTGAGCCGGAGGTCGAGTACTGGCACGACCTGGACGCCGGGTTCGCCGGCCGCGAGCCGCTCTGAGCGCCGGGACGGGCGAGGTATTTGGCGGAGCCCCAATGAACGCCCGGAGCGCCGGGTATGGCTCCAAGCGATAGAACGGGCGATGAATTGCCGGGTCGGCGAATCCCCGCGGCGCTGCCGTTCAACGCCTTGGACGGGTCACTCGTTTAACCTTCCCCGGCCGCCGCTTTTACCATCTCGGCCACGAATTCCTCCGTGGTCCATTCCGTGCCCACGAAAATCCGCCGGATGCGCCCGTCCGAGCCCACCACCACGGTGCGCACGTTGTGGCTGAAGCCCTCGCCGTCGCGCGCAAAGAACATGCCGAACTGCTCGGTGATGGCGTCAATCTCAATCATCTCGCCCGTGCAAAAGTTCAGCCACGCCGGGTCGGCTCCGACCTGCCGTGCGTACCGGTGCAGCACCGCCGGGGTGTCGTAGGCCGGGTCAAACGACAGCGCCAGCAGATGCCAGCGCTTGCCGGGGCCGGGCAGCAACTCCTTGAGCCGCTGCGTGGCCTCGACAAACTGCCGCGATTGCCGCGGACAAAAGGTCGGGTAGGGACAGCGCGTGTAGATGAACGTCAGCCCGAGCGCCTGGCCCCGAAATTCGCTCAAGCGGATGGGCCGCCGCGTCTCGGTCACAAACGGGTAGTCCGGCATCACGTCGCCTTCCGCCAGCGGCTCGACCTCACGCACCACACGCACCTCGCTCACCACCGGCTTGGCGTCCTCCGGCATCCCCTTGGCCGTAACCCGGATCTGGTCAATCCACCCGTCGGTGTCGGTCACGGTCAGGCGGAACTGCACGGCGTCCCCGGGCGCCACGCCGGCCAGTTCCCGCGGGTCCTTCACGTCGAACGGCATGGTCATGGCCGCCATGTAGCCGGGGATTTCCTCGTGCTTGATGACCGCCACCCGGCCTTCGGACCGGATTTCGCGGACGATGCCACGCACCTCGTACACTTGAGTTTGGCCGGTGCCGGCGGTGCTGGATTGGGTGGTGTTGGTGGATCCGGTCTTCGTGGCGGCACCCGCGCAATGCGGGCAGGCCGACTGGCCGGTGCGACATGCCGTCAGGGTCGCGGCCATTAAACCGGAAATGAGCCAGTTAAGGAGATTCTTCATGGCTTCCAAGTCTGACAGATCAACGCGCATAGCCTAGCAAACCCGGGTCGAGACCAGCCAGTTGAACTTTGGCGGGAGTGAGCCGTTTGGGATCTAATGGGGAACTCAGGATGGATAAGCGGCTTACGGCCTTTCAGCTTTCCCTATTTGCGCTTCTTGGATTCGCCTGCCGCCCGGCTTCTTCCACTTTTGAGGTTCCGCGGGGCGATTTCGGTTTTGGGGTTTCGGGTCTGCCCACCAGGTGTGCCGCCAGACGCACAGACCGGACGCGGCCGTCAACCTCAGCTTGCTCTTGCGCCCGGCACGGGGCGCGCCATAATTCGCGGCAATGATCCAACCAACATGAAAACGTCAACGACTCCAGCCCGGGCCGCGATCCGGGGTTTCACCCTCATCGAACTCCTCGTGGTCATTGCCATCATTGCCATTTTGGCCGGCATGCTCCTGCCGGCCCTGGGCCGCGCCAAGGCCAAGGCCACAGGCATCGCTTGCATCAGCAACAACAAGCAACTGGTTCTCGCCGTGCACCTGTACACCGGCGACTACCAGGAACGCTACCCCAACAACTTCACCATCCCGGGGACCCAGGAGGCCATCACCTCCCGAAAATTCAACAACTGGGTCAACAACGTCATGACCTGGGCGGCGGACAATTCGATTGACGCCCAGAGCGTCACCAATGTGGACTGGGTCAAAAACGGCGTGCTGGCCAACTACACTGCGAATGCCCTGGGCATCTACAAGTGTCCGGCCGACAAGTTCGTCAGCCCGCAGCAAAAGGCCAGGGGCTGGACCCAGCGGCTGCGTAGTAACTCGATGAACGCTTTGTTCGGCCGCTCGAACAATGACCCGAACGACTACACCGCCCGCGGCCAGAGCTGGTACGCCAGCGGCGCCTACCGCCAGTTCATCCGCACGTCCGACGTGCCCCAACCCTCCATGACGTGGCTGACGCTGGACGAGCACCCGGACTCGATCAACGACGGGTTTTTCATCGTGGACATCAACGCCACCCAGTGGGGCGACCTGCCGGCCTCGTACCACAACGGCGCCTGCGGCTTCTCCTTTGCCGACGGCCATGCCGAGGTCAAAAAGTGGCAAAGCGCGACCTCCGTTTACCCGGTGAAATTCTCCTTCGCTGTGCGGCCGTTCGATGCCAAGGGCCGGCTGGACTTCGCCTGGTACCGCGAGCGGACCCAGTACATCCCTTGGGGACGTTGACGGCCCGGTCAGCGCATCGAACAACCTTCACAAACCTTGGAAGCGCCCGGTGCAGCCGGGCGCTTCTTTTTAACGCCGGGGGACGTCGCCTCTCGAAGCGCGTTTGACCAGCCGCAAGGCCCGGCCGAGTCTCACCTTCTTTCTTCAGCCGTGCCCAGTGCGGGCTTCCCTCCGGCTTAACCGGCCTGGCCGTTGCCGCCTCTGCGCACGGCGTGGTACCGATTCATTTCCGGCGCCCGCAGGACCGTGACCCGGCCGTCTGGCCAGCGCACTTCCACTTCTTCCACGGTCGCGGCCTGACTCAGGCCAAAATGCAGTCGGCCGCTGTGCTGGCAGCGGTGTGAATCGCCGTTGACCACCACCCGCACCCATTGCCGCCCGCCGGCCCGAACCGTGATGCGTGTGCCCACCGGCAGGTCCCCTCCGTCCGGGTCGGCCGCCCGAAACCCAATCCAGTTCCCCCGTTCGGCGAGTCGGTTGCGGTAGATTTGCAGCGTCTGCCGCTCGCGTGGCCAGACCTCGAAGGTGGTCACGAGCAGGTCCGGCGCGCCGTCGCCGTTGAAGTCCTCGGCCACGACGTTGCGGGAGTCGGCCTCGAGAGCCACGCCAAACAGGTGGCCTGCCTCGACGAATCCCGCCCCGCCCTGGTTCAGGTACAGCCGGTTCTTCTCGTACCCGCCGTAGGACCAGCCCCGGCCGCGGGTGCGGTCGAACTTGCGAAACAGATACGCCCCGGCCACGTGCGCCTCAATCGAGTCGTCCACGTACAGGTCGTGCAGCCAGAAGTCCGGCTCGTACTCGCGCACCGAGCGCGTGCTCTGATGGCCATTGGCGATGTACACGTCCGGCCGGCCGTCCAGGTCGAAGTCCGCCGCCGCCGCGCCCCAAGACCAGCCGCTGCGCGTGATGGCGTCGCGGTCCGCCACGCGGACAAAGCCGCCCTCGGGCCGCGCCAGAAACAGGCGGTTGCCGCAGGCCATGCGCTCGCGCATTGCGGGGTCCTCGGCCGGGCCGGGCCGGCTCAGCCCCAGGTGATTCAACCGGTCCACCGTGGGCGAGGGCATGCCGATCATGAGAAAGTCCAGCCGGCCGTCGGCGTTGAAATCCGCGAAGGTGTGCGCCATGCCGAAGCCCTTGGCGTCGGCCAGCCAGGCTTCGGTCACCTCGGTGAAGCGGCCCCGGCCGTCGTTGCGATACACCTCGGCGCCGGCGAAATCGCTCACCACCAGCAAATCCAGCGGGCCGTCCGCGTCCAGGTCCACCAGCGAGGCGCTGTACGTGCGCCGCCAACGCTTGGCCGCCAGGCTGGCCGCTGCGGTCACGTCGCTGAACCGGCCCGCGCCGTCGTTCACCAGCAGGTAGGCGGGGTCGCCGTCGTTGGCGTCGTGGTAGGCCGGCTTGAGCACCGCGCCCAGCGTGGGCACGCGGTACTGGGCGAAGAACACGTCCAGGTCCCCGTCGCCGTCCACGTCGCCGCAGGTCAGGGCCATTGGGTTTTTGAGCGGCGCTTCGGCCAGCCAGACCTGTTGGGGGGGATGGCGAAAAGGCGGCGCGGGCCGTACGCCAGTGGCGGCAGGCTCCCCAGGCTGCCGTAAAGCCGGGCTTCCCAGCCCGGCGGCCGTGGTCGGCGGGTGAGGAAATTGGGTTGCGTCCGGAGATTGGGTTTCGGGCGGCAGGCCGTCGCCCTCCACGTCCGGCGGGCTGGCCGACGCTGCCGTGCTGCCGGGAAACAGCAGCAGCCCCAGCGCGTTGACCACCAACAGGTCCGGCACGCCGTCGCCGGTGAAGTCCTCGATCAGCGCGGTGAACAACGGTCCCGGCTCCTCGGTGCTGAGCGACCCAACCTGGTAACGGTCCGGCCCGACCCGGCGATACAGGCGATTCACGCCGGGCAGGGCGATTTCGGGCACGCCGTCCCCGTCCAGGTCCCGCACCAGCACCGGGTCAATCGGAAAACGCGGTTCGGGCGGGGGGATTTCCGCGTCGAGCACTTGCTCAAACGGCGGCGCCCCTGCACGGGTCTTGAGCGTGAGCCGGCTGGCGTCCACGCGCGCCACGCGGGCCGGCCGGTTCGTGTCGCCGGTGGGCTGCCAGTCCACGATCAGGTCGCCCGCCAGCTCCGCGCGCTGCGGGCCGGCGACGTTGGTCAGATGCGCCGAGAAGTAAAAGGTGCTCTGCCGGGGCTGGCCGGTGGTGTTGGTGTCGAAGCGGGTGTGCCGGAACTCGACCTGCATCAGGCGCCAGCCGGTGCGCTCCTGCTCGTGCACCAGGCGCTGCCAACCGGTCAGGTCCAGAACCAGACCCGGCCCGGCCGATTCGGTCAGCAAGATGCCGTGAGCCAGCCGGCGCGGGGTTTCCCAGCGCCCCAGGCGCAGTTCCTCAAACGGGAACCGCAGGGCCACGGCCCACTTGTCGGAGGCCGCGTTGAGCGCATCCCAGAAATCGTCAAACACATGGCCGCAGGCCTGGGCGAGTTTCTCCGCAGCCCACCACGTGGCGGCGGCCCGGGCTTCCCGCGCCTCCAGCCACGCCGCCCGGGCGTCAAACTGCCGGCGCGCGCGCTCGCTGATGCTTTCCGCCTCGCGCGCGCGCTCCTCCTGCCGGGCGCGGTGTGTCTGCCACCAGATCCCGGCCGCGCCCAGCGCCAGCGCGAGCAGCAAAAGCCCACCCCGGCGGAGGCGATGTTTGCGGACGGCACCCACGCTGCAAAAAGAGCCCATCGGGCCCGGGTTGGCAACGGGGAAGGGCGGGACAGAAGGCGGGAGTAAAGTGTCAGAAGCCGGCACCCCGGAGTCCGGCATCCAAGTCACTCCCCGCGCGCGTGCGGCACGGTTTTGGGCAGCTTCAGCCAGGCCAGCAGGGCCGCTGCCAGCGCCAGGACCGCCGCCAGAAAATACGGCGAGTGCGGTTGCGCCGCATAAAGTGTAGTGGCCAAGACCGGCCCGACGATGCGCGCCAGCGTGCCCGCGCTCTGCACCACGCCCAGGCTCGCGCCCTGCTCGGTGGCCGGCGAAAAGATCGAGACCAGCCCCAGCGTGGGCGCGCGGTTCAGCCCGGAACCGATGGACACCAGTGCCAGCACGACCAACAGCATGTTCACGCCGCTCGCGTACGGCAGCCAGGCCATGCTCGCGGCGAACACCACGAGGCTGGCCACGATCACCCGCGGTTCGCCAAACCGCTTCACGAGCCGCCCGATCACGCCACCCTGGATGAACGCCGACACCAGCCCACAATATGCGAAGATCAGTCCCAGCCGGCCTTCGTCGAAATAAAACGGCTGACGCCGGATTTCGGCGGGGAAGGCTTGTTCCAGCAAGCGGCGGTTGAACCGGCGCAAGGCGTCGCCGCTGACCGGTGCGGCGGCCGGCCATTCGAAGGTTTTGCCGGTGGACTTGAGATCGTTCAACTCCGGTCCGGCCAACAGCAGTTGCCGGCCGAGGAGTTGGTTGAACTGCTCGTAAAACAGGCGGCGCAGCCGGGCCCGGGCGAGTTGATCGGCCCGCGCCAGTTGGGCGCGAAAGTCCGCCGGCAGTTTCGCGCTGATAATGGTTGCGGCTGGATCGGCCGGCGCTGCCAGGCGGCGGGCCAGTGCGTGGGGCTGCACGAAATCGTCCGGGTGAAATCCGGGCGAGCCCAGGAGCAGCGGCAGGGTGGTTTCAAAGATGGCGAAGCAGAACGTGGCGAGGAAATACAAACCCACCAGCAGCCCCACGCGCGGCAGCCGCAGCGTGTGCGCGATCTGGCCCAGGCGGGGACGCGGTTTCATGGGGGCCGCGCCCGGCGCGCGGCTTTCCGCCAAGATGAACCAGGCGAGGACAAAGTTGGCGGCGCACAGCGCGGCCGCGACCCCGCCCGGCCCGGCCAGGCCGAACGCCCGCGCGCTGAAAGCGCCCAGCGCCGGGCCGAGGATGAAGCCCAGGCCGAAGGCCACGCCGATGAGGCCCATGCCTTTCGAACGCTTCTCCGCCGGCGTGATGTCAGCGATGTAGGCGGAGGCCACCGCAATGTTCGCGCCGCAAGCGCCGGCAAAGACCCGGGACGCCAGCAACACGGCCAGGGCCGTGCCGGGCGCCAGCGCGGGCCAGGCCGCCAGCGCGAATAGCGCGTACGCCACGGCGGACCCGGCGTTGCTCACCAGCAGCACCGGGCGCCGGCCAATGCGGTCGGAGAGTCGTCCCCACCACGGGGCGAGGAGCAGTTGCATGACCGAGAACGACGCGATGATCGCGCCGATCATCCAGCCCTGCGCGCCGAAGCGCTCGCTGTACCGCGGCAGCAACGGCAGCACGATGCCGAAGCCGACCAGGTCAATGAAGACCGTGAGGAAGATGACCAGGAGCGAAGGTTTTCTCACGCGGAAATGGCGCGCGGCGCGGGCGGGAGCGGCCCGGTGCGGAGCAAAAATCGAGTCATCAGCGGTTGCACGCGCGGGAATTAGGTTGGGCGGGGGCGGGGACGTCAACGGGGAAATCCGACGCGGCCGGCGGTTGACAGGCGGGGGCCGGGCGATAGGCTGCGGGTGGTTGCGGGTGTAGCTCAATGGTAGAGCTCCAGCCTTCCAAGCTGGCCACGTGGGTTCGATTCCCATCACCCGCTCCAGGCGGGAGAGGTGGCCGAGTGGCTGAAGGCGGCGGTTTGCTAAACCGTTGTACGGTCAAAAGCCGTACCGGGGGTTCGAATCCCCCCCTCTCCGCCAGTATTTTCCACCGGGGTTCCTCGCTGGTCGCGCATTCCTTCAACCAGCCCGTCCCGCTGACTTTCCGGTTGCGGCGCGGAGGGACCTTGTTAGCTTGCGGGCCATTCCAGTTGAACAAACGAGTCGCGCGCCCCGGCTGAACCCCGGCGCGGTGCGCGGTTACAATCAACAAACGCGCAAATCATGAACACCCAGAACAACTTCCCCAAACTGCACAACGCCATGTGGCCCGGCCTGGTGGGCAAGGGCAGCCCCGGCGCCGAACCCTGCATTGACCTGGACACCATGCTCGACCTCACCGCCAGGGCCGAGGTCAACGGCGTCAAGTTCGACGGCGTGGACATCTTCCTCTACGAGCCGCACATCAACATTGACGCCAGCGACGACGACCTGAAGCGCATCGCCGACAAGATCGCGGCCAAGGGGCTGGTGGTCGGGTCGGTGGTGGCCCCGATCTGGCCACCGACCGGGGGGGGCTCGGCCATGGGCAGCGACGAGGACCGCAAAAAATTTGTCGGCCAGGTCGCCAAAGGCTGCCGTATTGCCCAAAAGCTGCGCGAACTGGGCGTCCGCCCTTATGGCGTGGTGCGCATTGATTCGGCCTGCAGCGTGACCGACTGGGACAAGGACCCCAAGGGCAACACCAAGAAGATCATCGCCACGTTCAAGGAAGCGGCCAAGGTCGCCAGGGACCACGGCGAGCGTCTGGCCGCCGAGGGCGAAATCTGCTGGGGCGGCATGCACTCCTGGAAATACATGCTCCAGGTCCTCGAAGGCGTGGGCCAACCCAGGTGGCTCGGCTTCCAGGCGGACATGGCCCACACGCTCCTCTACGTGCTCGGTTACAACGCCCCGGAGCACCGGCTCGTGCCGGAAAAGTTCAACTGGGAGCCGGAAGTCTTCCACAAGGCCATGAAAAAGCTCACCGCCGCCCTGCGTCCTTGGACGATTGACTTCCACGTCGCGCAGAACGATGCCACCGTCAAAGGCGCCGGCGAACACGAAAAGACCGGCAAACACTGCCTGGCCACCGACCCCAACGGCAAACTCAACATTGCCCGCGACGCTGGCTACTGGCTGCGCGACGACGCCGGCAAGGTGACCCGGAAGTTCAAGCACATCTGCTGGGACGGCTGCATGTTCCCGAACGCGGTCATGATGCAACAGCAGACGTGGAACGACATCCTCGCCGCCATGATCCAGGTGCGCGAAAACCACGGTTGGAAGGCGTAAGACAAGGAGCTAAAACCGAAGCTCCGAAATTCGAAGTCTGAGTTCACAGTCTTCGAACCAACAGCCAAGAAGAGAAAAGCTGCGTCGGCTGGAATCCCACCCTACCGGGGTAAGATCCAGGGTCCGGGCGCGGGGGTTCTGCATACCGGCTTTACGAATTCCGCGCTCGCCAGGACCGGGCCGCCTGCACCAAGCTAGCTCCACCGCATGAACACCGAAGCCCTCTATCGCCAGCGCCTCAGCCGCTACGTCGCCGCGCTGCGCAACGAAAAACCGGATTGCGTGCCGATCCGGCCGTTCGTCGCCGAGTTCACCGCCCGGTACGCCGGCTACACCTGCCAGGAGGTCGTCCACGACTACACGAAGGCCTTCGACGCCGCGCTCAAGTGCGCGAAGGACTTCGACTGGGACGCGATCGTGCCGAACATGGTGTATGTCTGGACCGGCCTCACCCAGGCGATGAACCTTCGTTATTACGGCATCCCCGGCATCGGCATCCCGGCCGACAAGGGCTTCAATTACATCGAGCCGCCCGAGGACCAGGCGTTCATGCGCGCCGACGAGTACGATCATCTCATCGCCGACCCGACGGGTTTTCTCTACGAGAAATGGTTTCCGCGGGTCTGCGCCGACGCGGTGAAGCTCGGCGAGCCTTGCACGTATCGGAACAACCTCGCCTACGTCAAAGGCGGCATGGCAATGCTCCAATACTTCTATGCGTTCGGCCCGCAGATTCAGCGGATGCGCACCGAGTGCGGCACCGCCTCCGCCATCGCCGGCATCTTCAAGGCGCCCTTCGACATCATCGCCGACAAACTGCGCGGCTACGTCGGCCTGACGCTGGACATGCACACGCAACCGGACAAGGTCCTCAAAGCGTGCGAGGCGCTGATGCCGCACCTGGTGCACGTGGGCCTCACGACAGCCGACCCGGCGCAGCAGGTGCCCATCGGCTTCTGGATGCACCGCGGTTGCGTGCCCTTCATCAATCCGAAGCAGTTCGAGTCGCATTACTGGCCCACGCTCAAGCCGTGCATTGAGGAATTCTGGAAGCACGGCCACCAGACGCTCTTCTACGCCGAAGGCAAGTGGCGCTATCACTTTGACACGTTCCGCGAACTGCCCGACCGCAGCATCGTCTTCCACTGCGACCAGGATGATATCTTCGAGGTGCATCGGAAACTGCACGACAAGTTCGCGATCAGCGGCGGCATTCCGAACGTGCTGCTGAGCTTCGGCCAGCCGCAGGAGGTGCGTGCCTTCGTGAAACGCGTGCTGACCGAGGTGGGCCGGGACGGCGGGTACATCTTGGACGCCGGCGCCATCATGCAAGACGACACGCGCGTCGAAAACCTGCGCGCGCTAACCGAGGCGGGCCGGGAGTATGGCGCGTACGACAGCCCCGGCTACACCGTCACTCCGCCGGCTCAGACGCTGAGCGCGCAGCCAACCGCGGAGGATTTGCGTCGGCCGGGTCTGGCGCGTCCGGCGCAGACCCTCAAACCGCCGGGGACCTGTCTGCCCTGGGCGGAGAAAGTGAAAGAACTTCCCGAGATCACCGGCGACAAGGGGTTGGTGAAGCGTGTCTGGGAGCAAACCGACGCGTTAGGTAATGTGTTCATTTGGCAGTGCCTGCTGAGTTTTTGAGGTGCGGAGCCCAAGAACAACGTTGGCGGTGCCGGCAGGCTGCCGACATTCGCGCCACGTTGCCCGACCTCGACTTTGCGGCCGGCTCGGGGTAACGTCGCGCTGATGCGGGCAGCGGGCTGGACGGGGCACGGCTGTTGAAGTTCCCCACGTTCGTGGACGGCATCGGCGGCGTGATTCCTCTCGCCCGCACGCCAGGCAGGCAACGTGGATTTTTGAGGGCCGGCCGGCGCGGACGCTCCTTGACCGCACAGCCGCCAGCCCGACGGGCACCCATGAAAACGCTGGATCACCTGTTTGCCAACAACCGCGCGTGGGCCGCACAGATGCGTGCCCAACACCCGGATTTCTTTCCGCGTCTGGCCCGCCAGCAGGCCCCGGAGTACCTGTGGATCGGCTGCGCCGACAGCCGTGTACCCGCGAACGAAATCGTCGGCCTGCTGCCCGGCGAACTCTTCGTCCACCGCAACATAGCCAACGTGGTGGTGCCCACCGACCTCAACTGTCTGTCTGTGCTCCAGTTCGCGGTGGACGTGCTGGGTGTGAAGCACGTGATCGTGTGCGGGCATTACGGCTGCAGCGGGGTGCGCGCGGCGTGGCGCGCCGAACGGGTGGGGCTGGCCGACCTCTGGCTGCGGCACGTGCAGCAGATCGGCGCGAAACACCAGGACCGGCTGGTCGGGCTGCCCGACGACGAGGCGCGGTTCCGCCGCCTGTGCGAACTGAACGTGCTCGAACAGGTCTGCCACGTGTGCCAGACGCCGGTGGTGGGTGATGCCTGGAGTCGCGGCCAACCGTTGGCCGTCCATGGCTGGATTTACGGTCTCGAAGACGGTCTGTTGCGCGACCTGCGGACGACCGTCACGGGCCCGTCGGCGCTCGCCACCGTGCCGATCGCGGCACTGGCAGCGCTGGAAAATCCGGCAGCTTGATGCGGACCCGATACCGTTGCACCGGGGAGCACACCCGGGGCAGGTTTGGTGCACCGCCCCTGCCGAACGAGATCGAGCGCGAACAGCACACCAATGCGGCGCGAGCCGGGTCACCCGGTGCGTGGCCTGCTGAAAAGTTCCGCGTCAGGCCGTGAAACTCTCGCCGCAGGAACAAGTGCTGGCCGCGTTCGGGTTCTTGACCTTGAAGCCGCCACCCTGCAGGGCCTCGATGTAATCGAGTTCGGCGCCGGTCACGTACAGCGCGCTTTTCGGGTCCACCACCACGCGGATGCCGGCGCTTTCCACCAGGAAGTCACGCGACGCGGGCGCGTCCTGGAGGTCCATCTTGTACTGGAGGCCGGAGCAGCCCCCGCCCACCACCGCCACGCGCAAGACCCCGTCAGGCCGGCCCTGCTTGGCAAGCAGCGCCCGCACTTTGGCCGCCGCCGCGGGCGTGACCTTGATCAGCCGCTCGTCGCTCCGGCGAAAACCGGGAGTCGTGTCCGCGGCATTTTGAGTTGAAGCCAGCATGTCTCGTTGTTTAGTGCTGGCGAACCTAGTGGCGGGACCCGCTGGCGTCAAACAACCGGGGTCGCAGCCTGAAATCTGAAATCCGCAGTCCTGAGTTCGCGGTTAAAGCTCGCGTGGCAAAAAATCGAAAGTCGGTATCCGGCACCTGCCCACTCTCCACCACGGACCGCAAACCACGAACCCAATCCGCATTCCGCATTTGAGTCGCGGGGGGCCGACAGAATCTTGCCCTGCCGCGTCAAGGCGGCCGTAGCAGCCCTTGGACGGTTCTCGGATAAGTGGCCGACTGGTCTGTCCATCGAACTTGTGCCGCTCGCCACGCGGGGCCATGCTTCCTGGCGTGAGCGACGTGATCCCCAACGCGGCGGAGCTCTCGGTGCCGGTGAGCATTCCGGAGGCTTACGGCGGCATGGCGGAGTGCAACGGCGCGCTCCGGCTCACCGACGCCGGGCTGCGGCTGGAGTTCGAGTCGCGGGACGGTTTTCTGCGGCTCATCCGCTCCGGTGTGAAGGAGGTGGAGATTCCGTGGGCGGAGGTGGCCGATCTCAAGCTCAAGCGCGGTTGGTTCAGCACCCGCCTGTTGCTCACGGTCAAGAGCATGAAGGCGCTGACGGGCGTGCCGGGCACGCAGGGTTCGCACGTGGTCCTGGCCGTGGCGCGCGCCCACCGCGAGCTGGCGCGGCAGCTCGCCTTCGCCGCGAATCTGCGCATCTGCGAGCAGGTCCTGCAACGCCTTCCGCCACATTCACCCGACGCCGGTGCGGCGCCGTGAGTGTCGGGACAGGCTTTGCCGGCCCGGAGGCGGCAGCCGCGCCGGCATGCCCGGCGGTGCGTTTCAGCCCCGTCTCCACGCGTCGCCGGGATTACCCGGAGCCGGCCAACGGTCCTTCGCCGTTGCAGTGCCGCTTCAAAAGCTGGAGGTCCGCCTCAATGCGGCTGAGCGCGGCCCGCGCGTCCCCGGGCGATAATCTCGCTTCCTGGATCGCGGCCATTTCCTGCATCGTCGACACGATGATCCCGATGAACAGATTCAGGATCGTGAACGTGGCGATCACGATGAACGGCACGAAAAAAGCCCACGCCCAAGGATGCTGCTCCATCACCGGTCGCACGATGCCCATGGACCAGCTTTCCAGCGTCATGATTTGGAACAACGTGTACAGACTACGGCCCAATGTGCCAAACCACAGCGGATGCGTCCCACCGAAGAGCGTGGTCGCCAGCACGCCGGCCGTGTAATAGAAGATCGCCATCACGGCAATCACGCCCAGCAGCCCGGGGATGGCGTGCAGGAACGCCGCCACCACCCGTCGCAACTGGGGCACCACGGTCAGCAGCCGCAGCACCCGTAGCACCCGCAGCGAGCGCAACACCGACCACACGCCGGCATCCGGCACCAGCGCGATGCCGACGACTGCGGTGTCGAACCAGTTCCAGCCGTTGCGCCAGAACAATCCGCGGTAGACTGTCAGCTTGATGGCCAGCTCCAGCACAAATGCCGCCAGACAGAGCTGGTCCACCAGCGTCAGCCACGCTCCCCAGCGGGCTTTAAGGCCTGCGGCGGTCTCCAGTCCCAGCACGGCCGCGTTCAACAGGATCAACGCCGTAATGAACAACTGAACCGGCCCGGCCTCCACGCGCCGGGCCAGGGCCAGCCGCCAGGGGGAGACGCCGGGACGCGCTTCCAGTCGTTCGAGCTCGAGGTCGCTCATGGTGTGCATCCGGGCTGCCGGAAACAGGCCGGCAACCGCACGCAAAGGGTGCCTCGGAAGCCCGCGGGCGCAAGCAGCCCCGTGCCAGCGAAAACCTGAGCCAGCCCGGGACGCGGACTTCCCGCCGCGCGCGTCGGGACTCTCCCTCGTTCGGTGGCTGATGCGTGCGCAAGCGACCCGCCGGCAGTATGCGGGATCTGACGAAAGATGGCCGGGGCTCGACGGGGGGGCATTCCACCAAGACTGAGCGGTTGCGCCGGGTCCCGCATTCGCGTTGCTGCCCGGAATGACGGCTCGTAACCTCAATCCCTTGCACATGGCCGAAGCCGTGTATCCAGCCTATCTCGCCCTCGCCCGCAGCGGAGAACTTCGGCGCCGCGCCGCCGTGGCGGTGGCGGCCCTGGCCCGGTGCCGTTGCTGCCCCCGCGCGTGCGAGGCGGACCGGTTGCACGATCAGACCGGCGTGTGCGGGGTGGGACGCCAAGCGCGCGTGGCCAGCCATTTCCCTCACCTCGGCGAGGAGGATTGCCTGCGCGGCTGGCGCGGCTCGGGCACGATATTTTTCTCCGGCTGCAACCTGCGGTGCGTGTTCTGCCAGAACTTCGACATCAGCCACGAAGGCTTGGGTGCGGCCGTCTCGGCGGAGCGGCTGGCGGAGATGATGCTCGAGTTGCAGGCCGCCGGCTGCCACAACGTCAACTGGGTCACGCCCTCGCACGTGGTGCCCCAGGCGCTCGAGGCGCTCGCCCTGGCGGCAGAGGCCGGCCTGCGCCTGCCGGTGGTTTATAACTCCAGCGGCTACGACTCACTGGAAACGCTCCGCTGGCTGGACGGTGTGGTGGACATTTATCTGCCGGATTTCAAGTTCTGGGAGCCCGCCGTGGCCGGGCGGCTGGCGCACGCGCGGGATTACCCGGACGCGGCCCGAGCGGCGCTGCGCGAAATGCACCGGCAGGTGGGCGATCTGGTCTTCGACGGCACCGGCCTGGCCCGGCGCGGCTTGCTGGTGCGGCATCTGGTCATGCCGGGTGGACTGGCCGGCACGCGACCGTTCGCGGAGTGGCTGGTCCGCGAGATTTCGCCCCGTACTTGCGTCAACGTGATGGGGCAATACCACCCTGCCGGCAAGGTGCTAGAGGCGCCCGACTTGTTCCGGGACGTTGCCCGGCCCGTGACCGCGGAAGAGTACCGGGTCGCGCGGGCCGAAGCCCGCACCGCCGGGTTGAGCCGATTTGATCAACCGCGCCGGTAGGAGGGCGGCCCCGGACGCAAACTGGTCCCGCCCGCCCGCCGGCCGCTTCAAATCTCCCGCCACACGCCGGGCACCGGCGCGGGATAACGGCCGTTGGCATCGGCCTTGACCGGCGCCGGGCTGGTTTCGTTCAAGCTGTCCACGTCCGGGCAGAACTTGAAGTCGGACGCCAGCGCTTGGTCCCACGTGATGATCTGGCCGGAGTGGACGGCGGCGCGGCCCATGATGGCGGCGAGGTTCGAGTAAGCCGCGCGCCTCGCCTCGTTGTGGGGCTTGTTGTTTCGCACCGCGTCGAGCAGCACATTCCACTCGGCCTGCCAGGGGTCCACGGTCTCGCGCTCGGGCCGCCACGCAATGTTGGCGCGCTCGATCTGCTGGTTTTTGTACATCTGCACCGTGGGCGCGTGGATATCCCCGGAGAACTGCGCCGCGCACTTCGTGCCATGCACGAAGGTCGCGAAGTCGTTGTGACATTTCGGAATGTACCGGCCCGTGACCAGCGCCTTGGTGCCGTCGGCGAACGTGTACTCGATGGAGTAGGTGTCGAAGTTCTGCGCACAGTCGGTGCTGTCCGGACCGCGCCCGCCGACGCCGTGGGCCGCGACGGGCCAGCCGTCCTTGATCCAACAGCACTCGTCAATCTGGTGGATCATCAACTCGACGAAGATGCCGGCGGACGCCCAGAAAAACTGGTACGGGATGCGGATTTGCGCGAGCAACTCGCTGGGCTGCGGATTCAGCCGGCCCATGCGATACCCGGCGTCCATCCGATACGCACGGATTAACTGGATGTCCCCCATCGCGCCGTCGCGGATGCGCTGGATCAACGCCTGCCGGGCCGAGGAATGCCGGCACATCACACCCGCGCCGATCTTGAGGCCCTTTTTCTCCGCCGCCTCGCCCGCGCGCAAGATGCGTTTGATGCCGCCGGGATCGGGGGCGAAGGTCTTTTCCATGAACACATGCACGCCTTTTTCGACGGCGTACTCGACGTGAATGCCGCGGAACGCCGCGTGTGTGGTGCACAGCACCACGTCGCCCGGCCGCAGGCAGTCAATCGCCTTTTTGTACGCGTCGAAACCGACGAACCGGCGGTCGGCGGGCGCGTCAATGCGGTCGCCGTACTTTTCGCGCAAGGTCTGGTACGAATTGTTCAAGCGGTCCGGGAACAGGTCGGCCATGGCCACCAGCTTTGTCGGGCCGCCGGGGGCGTCGAGGGCGTTGGCCACCGCGCCGGTGCCGCGCCCGCCGCAGCCAATGATGGCCAGGCGGATGGTGTTGTCCTCGGCGGCGTGGACGTGCGGCAAGGCCACGCCGGCCAGGGCGGAAACCGCGGCGGTTCGGGCGGTCGCGGCGAGGAACTCGCGTCGGGTGGTTGGAGCGGCGGGCTGGCGGGCCGGGGTGGAAGGCGAGGATGTTTCCATGGAGATGTGTGCTTTGTTGGTGCGAAGCTACCAGCCGGCGGGGCTGCAAGGCCAGCCTTGTGTTTAGACCGTACCCCGGCGGGGCGAGGTTCTGTCGAACCCTGTCTTCCCCTTGCGGAAGGCGGATCGGGTATGGGATTCGCGATTTGTTGAGCGCGGCGCCGGATACCGGCCCAAGGCTTTCAGTTCACGGATTTCGCTGCCCGGGGGAGAGAGGCCTTCGCCAAACCCTGCCCAACTCTGGCCTACCTCCGCCGCTTGCAGGCCGCCGGGATTCAGAAAGGCCGCCGCTTGTACCCACCCGCAAGAGCCGGGGCGCCCGCATCCCGGTCAGGAGTCCAGGCGCAGCGAGGGATGTTCTGCGGCGACCGGGGCGGACTTGACATGCTTGACACGCGCCCGCGCATCCCTAGCTTCCAGTTGTTAATCAAAGTGATTGAACTTAGTAAACGACAAAATGACAAAGCCATGAAGACAAGTTCCCAGAAAACCCTTCTAACGCTGGTGGCGGCGCTGGCCTTGGGCGGTGCGGCGCACGCTGCTGTGCTGGTCACCCATGCCACACTGGACGGCCCCTCGGAGGCGCCGCCCAACGCCTCGCCCGGCACCGGTATCGCCACGGTGACATACGATTCCGTCGCGCATACCCTGCGCGTGCAGACCAGCTTCAGCGGCCTGTTGGCCGGTGTAACGGCCGCGCACATCCACGCACCCACGGCGCTCCCCAACACCGGTACGGCCGGCGTGGCCACCCCGGTGCCGACATTTCCCGGCTTTCCGTCCGGGGTGACCAGCGGCAGCTACGATCAGACCTTCGACCTCACGCTCGCTTCGAGCTGGAATCCCACCTTCATTAACAACAATGGCGGCACGCCCGCCGGCGCCGAGGCGGCGCTGGCCGCGGCGTTGATGAGCCAGCGGGCCTATCTGAACATTCATACCACCCAATTCTCCGGGGGCGAGATTCGGGGATTCCTGGCCGTGCCGGAACCGGGCACTTACGCCATGGTGGCGGCCCTGGGTCTGGTTGGATTTGGCATGCTACGCCGCCTCCAGCGCGGCTGAGCGGGTCTCCCGTACTACGAGCATGGCGGGAACGGGTTGTGTTCCCGCCTGTTTTATTTTTCGGCTGACCGGTCATTCCACCGGCGCCAGTTGTTGGAGCCAGTTGCCGGCGTATTCTTGGTATGGCGCGAAGCCACGGTCGCCCAGGGTACTCCGCAACGACCGCACCGCCTCGGCCTGGATTTCCCGCAAGGCAGCCCGCCGGCAGGTATCGTCGAGGTCCGGCCGGGCGCGGAGTTGTTCAGCGGCGGCCCGGGCGGCCCGCTGGATTTCCCAAGCCTGGTTGGCCTGATCATCACCCAGGCCGAGCCGCTGGGTCACGGCGCGGGTCTGCTGGTAGTTTCCGTCGCACGCGCGCTGATATTCGGCGAAGCGTTCGGGGCCGAGGGCGGCTTGCAAGCTGGCTTGGTAACGGGCTTCGGCCGCTTCCAAGGCGGCTTGCTTGTGTTCATCCCCAGCCTTCCAGTCTTTGGGCAGCAGGCCGTAGCGTTTCATCAGGCCGACATCCAGACCGCTGCCGGCTTCCCGCCGGGCTTTTTCCAGTTCGCTTTTGGCCCGGGTCACCGCCCGCCATTCGGCCTCGGTGGGTTCGAACCCGTTCAGCCCCATTGTCCAGCCCGCCGCACGGGAGTGGCGCAGGTCGAATTCATCCCCCAGATCACCCAACAACATCCGCCGGGCGGCATCGTGTTCGTCACGAAGGGCCTTCCGTCTTGCATAATCCTCCGCCGTCCAAGACTGGTCCTCGCGCGCGGCCACCTCATCCCGCAGCGCGTGTTCCGCCTGCCAGAGCCGTTCGTCCAGCTCCACGAGCGGCGACTGAAGTTCCGCCGGCAGCCATTCATATTGCTCCGCAAAGCTCTCGCGGCGGCTGGCCGCCTCGGCCGCAGGATCGGACCGGTCCGGGCCGAGGACTTCGCTTAACAAGGCGTCGCGCTCCTTCCGGAACGCCTCCAACCGCTCCTCGACCTCCTCGAAGGCGTCGGAACCGCGGGCCGCGAGGTCCCAGAAACGCGGCTGAAGCGCGTCCACCAATGGCTGGCGGCGGCGGACAAGCCAATCGTCAATCTCGGCACGCAGGATGTCGCGAACCGTCTTCTCAGGACAGCCGATCGCGCGCAGGTTGTCGCGATAGGCCAGGAAGTTCGTTGATGCCAGGTCGCTCCAGCGCGGTTTGACGGGCGGCACAGTGGCGGGTGGGGCGGGCACGGATTCCGGGGTCGGTGGCGGGCTGGCCAGGCGCGGGACACGCTCGGGAACCGCGATTGGCAAGACCGGCGCCGGCCAAGCCCAGACAAACGCCAGGAGCACAACCAGGCAGGCGTTCAAACCCAGCGACAGCCGCAAGAGGCGACGTCGGTTCATGGGGCCACCTCCGGCGAATCCGCCACTGGCGGGTTGAGTTCGTTCAGCCACCTGCCGGCATTACCGCCCAGGTATTGCTGAACGTGAGCCTGGCCGAGCACCTGGGTGAGCGTGGCGGCCGTGGCCACTTGCAGCTCCGCAAGCCGGGCCCGGCGATCCGCCGGGGCGATCTGGGTGTCTGCCCGAAACCGGTTGGCCTCCTGTTCGGCGGCGGACAGGATTTCGTACGTCTTCACGGCGGTCTGACGGGTAAGCCGCCGTTCGCGGGTTAAGGCGAGGGTGTCGCGAAACCGCTCGTCCCGGGCGCGCTTGAGGTCGGCGGCTTTCTCCGGCCCCAGCGCGTCCGCCAACGCCGCTTCAAGGATGAACTCCCGGCGCTCGCGTTCTTCTTCGCCCAACTCGCGGACACGGAGCAATCCCTCGCGGATCGGGTCGGTGAACTGGCGGGACAGCCGTGCGAATTCGCGCACCTCGGCGCCGGTGAACTCCGCCGCCTCGAAGTGGTTGTCCTCGAACAGGGCCGGGAAGATGTGAAGGCGCAGCAGCAGTTCCTCGAGTTGGGCGGGATTGAGGATGGCCGCCAGCCGGGATTCCAGTTCGACCGCCACAGCCTCCAGCTTGACACGATCCTCGGGGAGCAGAATGCCTTGAACAGACTCCTGAATCCACTGGGCATAACGCATGTAAGCCTCAGGCAGACTAAGCACTTGCATGGCCTGTTCGGGTGTCAGGTACCCCAGCAGCACGGCAGCCACCTCCTCCCGGCAATACGTCTCCATCGCCTCGCGGTCCCAAGGGTAGCCCAGCAATTCGGTGGTCATGGCGCGCTGTTCTTCTTTCAGCGCATGGAGCTGCTGCCGAAAAGTCATGACCGCCACCCGCTGCCGATCAAACCCGGCCCAAGACGGCAGCCGTTCGACCTTCACAGACTGGCGGCGCGTCTCGTAAAGCTCGTCGAGGTCAGCCACGATCAGATCGCGGATGAGCCGCTCGGGGCATTCGAGGGCGCGGAGGTTGGCCATATACTGCCGGTAGTCCTCGGACTCGATCTGCGCCCAATGAAACGGGCGCGGCCCGGCGGGCGCGGCGGCGGGCGCTGGCGCGTGCTTCGGCACGGGAGCGGGCCGGGTCACGCCGGGCGGGCGGGGGCCGGCGGGCGGCTGGGGCGCGGCGAGACGTTGCGGCGCCACCACGGCTACAGCCAGGCCGAGAGCGACGTTTGCCGCCAACGAGAGGGCCAGCAGGTTGCGCGAGTTCACGACAGGTTCCGTTTGGACCGCCTCGGGGCGTGGGCCTCACGCCGCGCGCGGCGGGCACGGTCATTTCAGCCAGTTCGGCAGCCAGGTGGTGAGCGGCGGCACGTAGGTGATGAGCAGCACGCCCACGGCCAGCACGCCCAACATGCCCAGCGAGGCGCGCACGACCTCCGGCACCGGCTTGTTGAACCGGTAGGAGGCGAGGAAAAGGTTCATGCCCACCGGTGGGGTGAGATAGCCCAGTTCGAGGTTGGCCAGGAAGATGATCCCGAGGTGCAACGGCTCGATGCCAAACGCCGTGGCGATGGGCACCAGCAGCGGCACCACCACCACGATGGCCGAGTAGATGTCCATCAGGCAGCCGACCGCCAGCAGGAAGAGGTTCACCGCCAGCAGGAAGGTGTACCTGGACTTGAGCGTCGCCGTGGCCCATTCCACCGCCCGGTCGGGTATCTGGGCGTCAATCAGGAAGTGCGTGAAACCCAGCGCCACGCCCAGGATCAACAGCACGCCGCCCACCAGCAACGTGCATTCGGTCATCACCCGCGGGGCGTCGCGGAACACCCGCAGGTCGCGGTACACGAACGTCTCGACCACGAAAGCATACAAGGCCGTGACGGCGGCGGCTTCAACCGGGGTGGCCAGCCCGGAGAACAGCAGAGTGAGCGCCACCACCGGGATCAACAGCTCCCAGATCGCCGCGCGCACCGCTGACAACGCTGCCCGCAGGTTGAAACGGCGGTCTGCCGCCTGCGTCTTGGGGCCGCACCGCACGCCCCACCAGCCGGCCAGCGCCACCAGCAGCAGCCCGGGCACCAGACCAGCCTGGAAGATTTCTTCAATGCGGATACTGGTGTTCGCGCTCGTACTGGCCACGATCGCGTACAGGATGGGCGGCAGGCAGGGCGGGAACAACAAGCCCAGTGAGCCCGCGCCAGTCAGCAGACCCAGCGAGGCCCGCTCGGAATAACGCGCCGCCAGCAGCACCGGCAGCAAGAGCCCGCCCAGGGCCAGGATCGTCACCCCGGAAGCGCCGGTAAACGAGGTGAAGAACGCGCAAACCAGCACGGTGATGATCGCGGGCCCGCCGCGCACGTGGCCGAACCAGGCGTCAAATACGCGCACGAACCGGCCGGCCGCGCCGCCTTCGGCCAGGAAATACCCGGCCAGCGTGAACAGCGGAATGCTGGGCAGCGTGGGGTTGACGGTCAGCCGGTAATGGTTCAGCGGGATCGCCGCCACGGTTTCGCCGCCGGCCCAGAAGAAGATCAAGGCTGCGCCGCCCAGCGCCGCGAAGATCGGCGCGCCAGCCAGGATGGCCGCCAACAGCAACACCAGCGACGGCCAGCGGAGCAGGTCGGGCGAAAAGCCGATCCACCCGAGCTTCGCGGCCAGCGGCGGCAGGCCTTTATACACCGCGACCAGGGCGAGCGTCAGGAGCAACGCCACCAGCCTCGGCCGCCACCTTGGTCCGGCGTGCCAGACCAGGCGGACCGCGATGAGACCGAAGCCGAAGACGAGCATCAGTTGCACCGTCCAGACGGGGATGCCGTAGGCGAGGATTTTGCCCAGCGGCCGGGTGGCGGCCACGAAGTCCACGCTGGCCAGGCACAGAAAGGTGCTGATCGCCGCGGCCACCCCCGCGCTGAGCACCTGCGCCGCCGTGAGCCAGCGGCCTTTCAGGAAATGCGTGAGCGTGGAGATGGATAGCAACCGGCCTTCGCGCGCGGCCAGCGCCCCGCCCAACATGCCTACCGCCAGCACCAGATGTTGGACCAGTGGCCCCGAGGCGGGGATGCCCTTGCCGGCAAACTTGCGGAGCACGATTTCCGCGCACGGCAGGGCCACCATGCCGGCCAGCACCAGGACCAGCAGCCATTCCTCGGCGCGGCGCAGTCCGCGCATCCACCGGGGCCGCGTGCTTTCCGGCACCTCCGCCTCGGGACTGGGCAGTTTCAGTTCCATGCGGACAGTGCCCGGGATTCCGGCCGGGCGGCGGACTCCGGGGCTGGTTGGCAGGCCATCACGACGCGGCTTATAGCACCGGCGAGCCAGCCGGGGCGAATTGAAAAAACTAGGCGCGGACATCGCCACCCCGGATATCACGCGCACGATCTTTGCCTTTTCGGCGCGGTCTGCTATACGCCTCCCAATGCACGCGCGCCGGCAGACCGTCTGCTGTTCCAACCCCGGTCCAACAACCGTTGGCACAACCTGCCTCTCCCGCCGCCGGTCCCTTGCCGCCGTGCTGGCGGGGTTGGCCCTGAGCCTCTGCCAGTCCCTCGGCCGGGCCCAGCCTGGGCCGACCGTGCCCGCCCGTCCGGAGCGCATACCGGTGCTGGAGAAAGCCGTCGGGCCGCGCCTGGCTTCGGCCACCCAATTACGTCCGGTGCGGCTGAAGTCCGGCACCTTTGCGGGCGCGGGCGCGCTGGTCGGCAACCTGGCCACCGCCTTCGCGGCCCGCCCCGACGCCCCCAGTGTGCATGTGCTGGCGCAATTCAACCGCGTGCCGGACGCGGACGACCGCGCGCGCCTTGAACTCGCCGGCCTCACGTTGCTCGGCTACGTGCCGGATGGGGCTTACTTTGCCAATGTGCGGCGCAGCGCCGACCTCGCTCTGGCCGCGAGCATCGGGTTGCGCTGGCTGGGCGCGGTCTATCCCGAGGACAAACTCACCGAAACCTTGCTGGCCGGCACGCCGGGTACCTGGGCGGTCGAGCCGGACGGCCGGATGAAGTTGCGCGTTTGGCCGTTTGAAGATGTGGCGCCGGAATCGGCCCGCGCGGCGTTGACCGCCGCCGGCGCGGAGGTGCGGAGTGAAACGATTTCCACCGGCCAGTTCGAGGTTTTGGTTCCACCGGACCGGGTGATTCGCCTGGCCGAACTGGATGAAGTGCGTTGGCTCGAGGAAGCGCCACCGCCGATCGCGCTCTTCAACGACGGTCTGCGCACGAACATGCAGGTGCATGAGGTCGAAGCCGCGCCATACGGCCTGACCGGCGCCGGGGTGGCGGCGGGCATCTGGGACGGTGGCTGGCTGGACTTCGCGCATCCGGATTTCGCCGGCCGGGCGCTGCCGGGCGAGACCAACGTGGCGGAGTTCCGCCATCCGCACGCCACGCACGTGGCCGGAACCATGGGGGGGTCGGGCGCGGGCAGCGAGAATGCCGGCGGGCGGCCGCGGCAATGGCGGGGCGTGGCCCCGGGGCTCACGATCATTTCCTACGACGTCAACACCGGACCATTGATCGAGGAGCACCGGGAGGCGCGCGAACGATACAACGCGGTGATCTCGCAGAATTCCTGGGGCATCACGGTGAGCGACTTCTTCGGGAACTGCCACCTGCTGGGCGACTACGCCGGGGAGGCGCCGAATTACGACCGCCTGGTCACCGGCCTGTACGGCGCGCCCTACCACGTGATTTTCGCCGTGGGCAACGCCCGCGGCCGGCAGGATTCGAGCGGCTGTCCCACGCCCGGCGGGTACCGCTCGGTGGGCGTGCCGGCCACCGCCAAGAATATCCTCACCGTCGGTGCGATCCATTCCGACGACAATTCGATGACCGTCTTTAGCGGCTGGGGTCCCACCGACGACGGCCGGCTCAAGCCCGAAATCGTCGCGCCGGGCGACGAGGTCGGCGGCGACGGCGGCATCACCTCCACCCAGCCGGACGCGCGCTACGGCGTGCTGGTGGGCACTTCGATGGCGGCGCCGGCGGTTTCCGGCGCCACGGCGCTGTTGATCGAGGAATACCGGAACCGGCTCAACGGCCAGACCCCACTGCCCGCGCTGATCAAAGGCCTGCTGGCGCACACGGCTGCCGACCTGGACGATGCGACCGACTGGTTTCAACCCGGGCCGGATTACGCCTCCGGCTACGGACGGGTGCGGGTACGCCACGCGGTGGACCACTTGCGTGGCGGCGGCTGGCTCATTGGAGAGGTCGCGCAGGGCGAGAGCGCTGTTTATACGCTGACGGTGCCACCCGACACCGACCTGGTGAAGGTCACGCTGGTCTGGGACGACGTGCCGGCGTTGCAAAACGCCGCCCGCACGCTGGTCAACGATCTGGACCTCGTGGTGACCGACCCCACCGGCGCGCAACGTTTTCCCTGGACGTTGGACCCGGTCAATCCAGGCGCTCCGGCCACGCGGAATCGCGCCGACCACCTGAATGTCATCGAGCAGGTGGTCGCCGACAACGGCGTGACGCCGGGCACCTGGACGGTCGCGGTGGCGGGCGGGAACCTGCCGGTGGGCGGGCGACAGAAGTTTGCGTTGCTGTTCTCCCCGGTGGGCATTCCGCTCACGCCGCTGCTGGTTTTGGAAGTTTCGCCGCCCATGGATTTGCCGGCGGGCAACGGCGACGGTTTTCTGGACCGTGGCGAGGAGATTGCAGAGCGGCTGGTGCTGCGCCACACCGACGGGCCCGGTGCGACCAACGTCTCCGCGCGCCTGACGACCGATTCGCCGTGGGTGCAACTCCTGCAAGCCGAGGCCATCTATCCCAACCTGTCTCCCGGCATCGCCGCGCCGAACCTCACGCCCCTGACCTATCGCGTCAGCAAGAACGCGCCCTGTGGTGAAACGCTGCGCTTTGAGCACATCACCGCGGTGGGCGGGGCGCGCCTCACCAACCGCTTCCAGCGCGTGGTCGGCCGGCTGGAGGTGACCAACGTGGCCACCAGCGTCTTTGCCGCCGGGGACGTACCGTTGTCCATTCCCGACACGGCCAGCGTGACATCCACGCTGCCCGTGGCGATGCCGGGGGCGGTTCTGAACGTGAAAGCCTTCGTGCGCCTGGACCACACCTGGCTGGACGATCTGGAGATCAAGTTGCGCGCGCCGGATGGCGGCGCGGTCACGCTCATGCCGTCCTTGCTGTACTTCGGGCAAAACCTCGGCCGCGGCGACTGCGGCGGCGTGGTGGAATGGACCCAGTTTGACGACGCCGCCGGCCAGACGCTGGCCGAAAGCGCCTCGCCGTTTGTGGGTAGCTTCAAACCGTTCGAGCCGCTGGCCGGCCTCACCAACCGACCGCTGAACGGCGACTGGCAACTGGTGATTACCGACACCAGCGCCGAGGACATCGGCGCGCTGCGCTGTTGGGAACTGGAAATCCGCTACGCCCAGTCCGGCTATCTGTGCGAGTTCTTCAACCGTCCACCGCTGGCTGCGGACACCAGCGCGTCCACGTGGTTCGAGTACCCGATCAACCTGGAATTACGCGGCGAGGATCCCGACGACGACCCGCTGGGCTTTCGCATCATCGCCTCACCCCGGCACGGCGTACTTCAGGACTTCGACGCCGCCACCGGCACGGTCCGCTATGTCCCGAACCCGGGTTACGAAGGGCCGGACAGTTTCACGTTTGCCGTCGTGGACGGTTACGCCACCAGCAACACCGGCACCGTGAGTGTGCTCGTTCGGCCGCCCAGCGCGGACCTGGCCGTGCTGCCAAGCCTCGCCCCCGCCCTGCCGCGGCACGACCAGCCGTTCGATCTGATACTCACGGTGACCAACCGCGGCCCGAACAACGCGACAGGCGTGGTGCTCACCGGCTTGTTGCCGGAAGGGGTGACCGTGCTGGCCGTGGAGGCCAGCCAGGGAACGGTGTCTCTTCAGGGCCGGGAATTGACCGCCTTGCCGGGCACCATCCCCGAGGGGGGCAGCGGCGCCGTGCGTCTGACGCTGCGGGTGGCCACGCCCGGCACCTTCCTCAACCGCGCCGCCGTCACCACCGGCGTAATCGAACTCGCCCCCGCGGACAACACGGCTGACTTCCTGATCGGCGTGATGCCCACGGCCAACGTCGCGCTCGCCATGCGCGCGGGTGCGGACCCGACGCCGGTCGGACAACCGCTGGCATTTGCCTTGAGCGTCACCAACACCGGGCCGTTCACCGCCAGCAACGTGGTGGTGACCTGCGCACTGCCGCCGGACGTGACCTTCGCCTCCGCCACGGTCAGCCAGGGTGACTGGACGCACGAGGCGGGCGTATTTCGCGGCCGGCCGGGCAACCTGCCGGTCGGCGCGGCGGCCGCGCTAGAACTGGAGGTCGTGCCCGGCCAGGCCGGGCCGTTGAACCTCGAGGCTGAGGTCGGCGCCGCCGAACCCGACCCCGTGCCGGACAACAACCGGGTCACCGCGCTCACCGAGGTACGCCCGGTGACCGACCTGCAAATTGCCTGGCAGCCGGCGGCGGGTCCTGTGGCGCTGGGCGGGACATTTACCCAGGTGCTCGTGGTTACCAACCGCAGCGCCGTGCCTGCCAGCGACGTGCGCGCGCAAATCACCCTGGCCGCGGCCGCGAGTCTGGTCAACGCGACGCCGTCCCAAGGCGAGGCAACCCGCCAAGACGAGGTTGTCCGCTGGCCGGTGGGGGCGCTCCCGGCCGGTGCCGAAGCTCGGCTCGATCTGGTCCTGCGCGCCGAGGCGCTGGGCTGGCTGACCAACCTGGCCACGGTGACGGCCTTCGAGTTCGACGCCGGGCCGGCTGACAACACGGCGCAGGGCGGGGTGGAAGTCCGCACCGCGGCGGACCTGGCGGTGGGCTTCACGCCACCGCTCGGGCGGGTCGTGCTCAACCAGCCTTCGCGTTACGGGCTCACGGTCACCAACCTCGGTCCTGGCCCGGCTTCCGCCGTCACGTTCACGCATGATTTGCCGGACGGATTTGTCGTCCGCTCGCTCGCGGCCAGCCAGGGCACCGTCGGCGCTGGTGTGGGCAAGGTCACCGCGGAGCTGGGCGATCTGCGCGCGGGCGACGTCGCCGCGGTCACGGTTGAAGTTGAACCCACCCTGGCCGGGCCCGTGACCGGTACGGCGTCGGTCAGCGCCTTCGAGGTGGATCTCACCCCGGCCAACAATCAGGCCGAGACGCGGTTCGTCGTGGAAGAGCCGGCCGATCTCGGCGTGTTGCTGACGGTGGATCCCGCTGTGGTGCTGCTCAGCCAGACGACCACGCTCACCGTGGTGGCGCGCAATCACGGGCCTTACCCCGCCACCGGTGTGCGGGTCGTGTCCGATATGCCGCCCGGCCTGGCCGCCGGCGAGGCCGGGACCTCGCAGGGCACCGTGGTCAACGAGCCCGCCGGGGTGACCTTCCAATTGGGTGAACTGTCGCCCGGCGAGGCCGCCACCGGTTGGGTGCAGGTCGCCACGACCCACCTGGGCCGGATCAACACCGGCGCCACGGTCTCCGCGGACCAGCCGGATTTGAACTCGGCCAACAACCGGGTCATGGCCGCCATCGAGGTGTTGCCGGCGGTGGATCTGGTGGTGACGCAGCACCTGCCCGTGTCGCCGGCGGTGGTTGGACGCGAGTTTCAGGTGCTCATCACCGTGACCAACCGCGGTCCGCTGGCGGCCACGGGCGTGCAGCTCGTTGACCTGCTCCCGGACGGTCTCGAATTACTCGCCAGCCAGGGCACCGCCGGCAATTGCGCCGCCGTGGGCCGGACGTTGGAATGCGCGCTGGGCGAAATTCCGCCGGGTGCGGCAGCGGATGTCGCGCTGACGTTGCGCGGCTCGATCAGCGGGCAGTTCGTGAACGTGGTCGGCGTGGGCGCCGACCAGGCCGACCTGGTGCCGACTGACAACGCAGCGAACCTGGTTATCCCGCTCGATCGGGACGCGGACCTGGAAGTCAGTTGCTCCAGCGGTCCGGCGCGGCCGGCGGTGGGCCAGACCGTGCTGGTCTCCGTGAACGTCCGCAACCGCGGTCCGTTCCCCGCCACGCGGGTCAGCTTGCGCGCGCTGCTGCCGCCGACCGGCACGTTGCAGACCGTGACCCCCAGCCAGGGCACGTGGGAGGCGCAGGCCGGCGGTGTGGAAGTATTGCTGGGTGAACTGCCGTTGGGCGGCGACGCCACGGTGTTCATCGAACTCACCCCCACCGTCCCCGGGGCCTTCACAACCCGGCTCGAAGTGACAGCCGCCCAGCCCGATCTCGCGCCGGCCAACAACACTTGTGAAACCGCGGTCGAGGTCCAGCCCTCGGCCGATCTCGGGGTGACGTTGACGGCTGCGCCGAATCCAGCCACGCCGGGAACGCCGTTGCAGACGCTCGTCACCGTGACCAACCGCGGCCCCGAGACGGCTCGGGAAGTGGTGGTGACCGGTCAGACCCCGACGGGTCTCGAATTCATCTCCGGAGAAGCCAGCCAGGGCGAGTGGCGGACCGAAGCACCCGGCTGGGTGTGGTCGGTCGGGACCTTGCCCGCCGGTGCTGCTGCCACGCTGGCCACGCGGTGGAATCCCACCGTGCTGGGCCTGCTCACGAACATCGCCGTCGCCGCCTCGCCGGAGTTGGATTCCAACCCTGACGACAATCGGGCCGAGTTGATTGTCCCGGTACGCCTGGCTGCGGACCTGGTTCTGAGTCTGGACGGCCCGGCCACACCGGTGATCCGTGGCACGGCTACGACGTACACCTTCACGCTGGAGAACCTTGGCCCGGAACCGGCGACGGCCGTGAACGTCACGCACCCACTGCCGGACTTCCTCGCCTTGGACGCGCTCACGCCCGAGGCGGGCGAGGCCCTGTTCGTAGCGGGCCAGGTGACCTGGCGTCTGCCGGTTCTGCCTGCCGGAGGTACCGCACGGTTACGGGTGGCGGTCACGCCGCAAAGCAGCGGCGTGGCCGCGCACACGGCCAGCGCGCTGGCTTTTGAAACCGACCTCACGCCCGCCAACAACCAGGTGCTGGGCACGATTGAGGTGTTCGATCTCGCCGACCTGGCCCTGGCCGCCACCGCCACGCCCGCTGGCCCCTTACTGGGCCAGGAAGTCACGCTCCGCCTGGCCGTGACCAACCGCGGCCCGCACGCGGCGACCGGTGTCCTGCTGACCAACACGCTGCCCGCCGAGGTGGAATTCCTCGGGCTGGAGACACTGCCCCCGGCGGCGGTCAGCACGAACGGCGCCGAACTGGTGTTTGCGTTTGAGAGGGTGGAAGCCGGCGGCGAAGCGGTGGCGACCTTGCGCGTGCGCTTTCTGACGGTGGGTACGAACCTCGGGCGCGCTTCCGTGGGTGCCCGGCCGTTGGATTGGGTCCCGGAGAACAACGCCCTTGAGTTCTCGCTCGCCGTGCAGCCCAGCGCGGACTTGCAACTCGCCCTGACGGTGCTCGACAACCCGGTGTACCGCGACCTGCCGTTGCGCTATTTGCTGGTAATCAGTAACGCCGGTCCCAACCCGGCGCCCGCCGTGCGGCTGACGAATCCCCTGCCGCCCGGCACCACGTTGCTCGACGTGCAGACCAGTGTCGGCGCATACGAGTTCCAGGACGGCCAGTTGACCTACCTGCCGGGCGACCTCGCGGCCGGAACCACTGCGACGCTGTTGCTCACCGTTCGCCCCGAGCAAACCGGTCTGCTGACCAACGTCGCCACCGTGGTCATGGCCGATCCCGACCCGCGGCCGGAGAACAACCTGGCGGCGGTGGTGTCCCAGGTGATGCTTGGTGCGGACCTGGCCGTGACCCTGCACCTGCCACCGTCGCCGGTGGCCACCGGCGAGCCGTTCGCGTACACCGTCGTGGTGACCAACCGCGGGCCGCACGCCGCCACCGGGGTGTTGCTGCGTGACAAGCTGCCCGGGCTCACGCGGCTGGTGGCGGCGGTGCCCAGCCGGGGCGAATCCACATTGCTGGGCGACACGCTGGTGGTGACGCTCGGGGATCTGGCCCCCGCCGCCGGCGCCACCCTGGATGTCACGGTGGTGGCCGAGGCGGAAGGTGAATTGAGGCACTCCGCCGAGGCGCTGGCCGCCGAGTTCGATCCCGATCCGGCCAATAACGCCGCCGCGGCGGTCACGGAGGCCCGGCCCGCCGGGGATGTCGCCCTGGAGCTATACACCGACCGGGACGACGTGTTGGTCGGCCGCGAACTCAGCCTGTGGTTGGTGATTACCAACCGCGGCCCGCACGCCGCCACCGACGTCCGGGTGACGAACCTCCTCTCCGACGACGCGCACCTGGTGCGGCTGGAAACCTCGGCGGGGGCTTGGACCTCGACGGACACGGGCTTTACCGGGCAGTTGGACAACCTGGCGCCGGGCGGGGTGGTAACGGCGGAGTTCGCCCTGCGCGCGCCCGCCCAGCCGGGCTTCATCACCAACGTCGCCACGGCGACCGTGGCGGGATTTGATCCGGTGCCGACCAACAACCAGGTCGCCGTGCGGACGGAAGTTTTCGAGGAGGCGGACCTGCTGGTATTGCACGGCCCCGCGCCCGCCAGCCTGCTGATGAGCAATCGGTACACCATCACCGTGACGGTCACCAACCGCGGCCAGATCACCGCGCCGCGCGCGTTCATGCTGGTGGCGTTCTCGTTGAACATCGAACTGCTCGACGCCGAATTCATCGGCGGCACCGCGGAACTTGCGTCTCCGGGGGTGATGTGTCGGCTCGGCGATTTTCCCCCGGGCGGCAGCGCCGTGCTCAACGTCCAGATCCGGCCGATCTATCCCGGTATGTTCATCAGCCAGGCGGCCCTGCTCTCGCCTGCTGTGGACCTGTCCAAGCCCGGCGCGATCAACCGGCTCGAAATACCGGTCTCAACCTCGCCCCTGCTGGTGGGCGAGCGCGAAGGCAACCGGCTCATCCTGTCCTGGCCGGCCCTGGCCGCGGACTACGACCTCGAATTCAGCGATGACTTGTCGTCAGCGCAATGGCAGCCTTTGCTCAACCCGAAAATCATCGTCGGCGACGAAGTGACCGTGAATGTGAAGCTCTCCAGCCCGGCCCGGTACTTCCGGTTGCGGAAGCTCCTGCCTTGACCTGATATGTTCGCGCTCCGCCGGCCGTCATGCCGCCCACCAACACCAGGCCTGATCCGCGGTCGGCGGCGCCGTGCGGACCGGGGATCGAAGCAGCCGCGGGCGTGGGCCTTCCGTGGCGAGCGTCAGAGGCACGGGACATCCGTCCGCGCCGCGGCCGCCGATTCTTGACAGGCGCTTTCGGCGTCTCGGACACTCCGCCGCATGCACGCCCCCGCATCCCCGCCAAAAACCGAGCCGGCCGGTGTTTTGTCCGGCGTCACCCCGTATCACTGGCTGGTGGTGATCATCGCGTCGGCAGGCTGGTTGTTCGATTGCATGGACCAGCGGCTGTTCATCCTGGCGCGGGAATCTGCGCTGGCGGAGTTGCTGGGCGGTGAGGCGGCCCGCGAAACGGTCAAAAAATTCGGCGGCTACGCCACGATGGCCATGATGATCGGCTGGGCCACGGGCGGGATTTTCTTCGGGATGATGAGCGACAAGTGGGGCCGGGTGAAAACCATGGTGGCCACGTTACTGGTCTATTCCGGGTTCACCGGGCTCTCGGGCATCGCCCAAAGCTGGCAGGAGTTCATCGCCTACCGGTTTCTGGTGGGGCTGGGGGTGGGTGGGATGTTTGGCGCGGCCACCACGCTGGTGGCCGAGAGCGTGCCGGGGCGGTTTCGGGCCGTGGCGCTGGGGTCCCTCCAGGCGCTGTCAGCCACGGGCAATATCATGGGCTCGCTGATCAGCTTTCTGATCCCGCCCGGTCAGTTGAATTTTGTGGGCAGTTACTCCGGCTGGCGGGTGCTGTTTTTCGTGGGCATCCTGCCGTCCCTGCTGGCCGCCCCGATACTGTTTCTGCTCAAGGAACCGGAGGCGTGGAAAAAAGCCAAGGCCACCGCGGCGCGGGGCGTGGAAAACAAGCAGGTGGGCTCGCTGGGCGACCTCTTCGGCCATCCGCGCTGGCGCCGGAACGCGCTCGTGGGCCTGCTGCTGGGCGTGGCCGGGATGATCGGCCTGTGGGGCATCGCGTTCTTCTCACCCGAACTGATCACCGAGGCGCTCAAAGGCGAGCCGCTGGTTAAGGTGAACCGGGTGCGCGCGCTGGGCACGGCGTTGCAGGATGTCGGCGCCTTTTGCGGCATGCTGGCCTTTACGGCGGTGGCGGCGACGCTGACGCGACGGCTGGCCTTTCTGCTGTCGTTTCTGTTGTGTTTTTTCACGGTGGCCTTCGTCTTCTTTGGATTGAAGACCGAGGCGCAAGCTTACTGGATGCTGCCGCTGATGGGCTTTGCCACGCTGTCGGTGTTCGCCGGGTACTCGATTTACTTCCCGGAGTTGTTTCCCACGCGGCTGCGCGGCACGGGCGTGGGATTTTGTTACAACACGGTGCGCTACCTGGCGGCGCCCGCCCCGGCGTTGCTGGGACACTTGAGCGTGTGGGTGGGGTCGTTCCGCACGGCGGCCATGCTCATGTGCGGCATCTACCTGGTGGGGCTGGTGGCGCTGCTCTGGGCGCCGGAAACCAAGGACAAACCGCTCCCGGAAGATTGAACCTGTTTCGAGGGGCGCTCGCGCCGGGAAGTGGGACTGCCGGCGGGCGGTTGGCGGATCAACCGGCGCGATGGGCTCGCGTCCGTCCCGGGCCCGCGACGCCGCGCAGCGTAACTTCGATTCCAGGCCACTTCGGGTCTTCGACCGTGCCGTTCGCGCTCAGACCCGGCCCAGCATGGCCTCGACCTCGCGTTTGAAGGTGTTCTCGCCCACGTTTACGATACGCATTTCGCGCCGGGCGTTTTCGACCGAGTCGCTGGCGTGGGCAGCGTTCACCATGATGTTCATGCCGAACTCGCGCCGGATCGAGCCGGGTGGGGCCTTCGAGGGGTCGGTCGGCCCGAGCACGTCCCGGATTTTGGCGACGGCGTTGACGCCCTCGTACACGAGGGCGATGCACTTCTCGGTGCCGGGCGTGGTCAGTTGGGCGGGCTCGCACTCGCTCGGGCTGCGACCGGCCATGAAGCGCACGATGTTCTCGAACTGGTGCTCGCCAAACAGCGGTCCCAGCACCTCGCCGAGCCGTTTTTCCTCCGGCGCGGGAATCCGGAAGCCCAGTTCCTTCTCGAGCACCTCCCGCGCTCGGCCGGCCACCACGTCCCGCAGCTTGGTGCGCAACACCTCCCGGACCGGCCCGTAAAACTCCATCGCCTGGGCCACGCTCATCTGATGCACCTTGATGCCGACAATGAACAGCCCGGTGCGGGAGAAGAAATCAATCATGTTACCAGGCCGGCCCGAGGCGAAGCGGAAGTTGTCCGGCTTGAGCAAAACCAGCGTGCGCTCGGGTTTTTCGTCCGGACCGTAGGCGATGACGTCCTCAAGCACGCCGCCGTCGGTGTCCGAGTACCGCGCCCAGAGTCGCAGCCGCGCCGCGGCTTCCTCCGGTGTGGGTGCCGAGATCACGGCCGGTTCGAAGTACCGGACGTTGTCCTCGCTGTCCACCACCAGGTCGCCGTACGTGTCGCGGATGGTTTCGCCGCTGCGACGCTGGAAGGAAAAAATGCCCACCACGCTGCGGACCTTGCGGACGGCGTCCTCGCCTTTGAAGAGGAGCATCATGACGCGCCGGCGGCGATGCGTCCTGGGGTCTTCCGAGAAATTGGTCAGCACGTAATCCCGGATCAGTTCCTGGATCCGGCGGTCCTGGGGGTCGTTGGGCGACACCTGGCATTCGGCGTACTCCTTCACAAGGGCGGCGCTGGGAGCAAACATCCGCGCCGCAACCAGGTCGAGGTTGGTGCGGGCGACCAGGCGGGCGATGATGCCGCCGGTGCGGGACTTGTGCAGCGAATGCGGGGTGATGACGGCGTAGGCGAGCTGTTCGGACATAAATCCAGAAATTGAAAAACACCAAGTGGCTCAGGCGGCGGGCGGCGGCGAGGTGTCGCTCGGTTGAGGATCGGCGGGTGGCGTCACAACTGCCTTGCCACCAAGGATTTTAAACATGACGACGCCGCAGGTTGGACAGCGACCTTTGATCGCCTTGCGGCCGTTTTTCATGACTTCCTCGACACCGTCAGCGATCTCCTTCTTTGCTTTGCATTTGACGCAGTAACCTTCGGCCATAAGAAAGCGCCAGATGGGCCGCATCAGACGGCCCATCTGTAACCGGTTGGGAGCTTAGGGGGGGCTTCTTGGGGGCGTCAACCGGGAAAACCGGTCCGCCGCCTGATGACGCCGCAGACAAAAACTTGTTCCCGGACGGGGGAACTGCTTCCATCCCCCAACGATCCAACGATGCCCGCCGACCGTGCCCGAATTGCCGTGATGGTGCTGGAAGACGACGCCGGCACCCGGAACGCCCTGGGCGCGCTCTTCAACGGTTCGCCGGGGTTTGTCTGCACGGGCCTGCACGCGACGGCGCGCGACGCGCTCAGCCGCATCCCGGCGGAAAAGCCGGACGTCATCCTGGTGGACCTCCACCTGCCCGGCATGAGCGGGGTGGAATTCCTGCGCGCCTGCCGGCTGCGACATCCCCGGATTCAACTGGTCGTGCTCACCATTCACGACGCGCCGGAATATGTGTTTCCCGCGCTGCAGGCCGGTGCCACCGGATACCTCGTGAAGGGCATCCCGCCCGCCCGGTTGCTCGAGGCGGTGGTCGAGGTCGCCGCCGGCGGCTCCTGGATGTCGGGTCAGATCGCGCGCCAGGTGCTCAACGCGCTGCAAGCCCCGCCGGCCCGCGCACGCGAACTGGCGACGCTCACCGGCCGCGAGTTGGAGGTGCTGGAATCGCTCTCCGGCGGCCTCCGTTACGAGGAGATCGCCGGTCGTCTGGGCGTGAGCGCTCGCACGGTGAACACCCACCTCCAGCGCATCTACCGCAAACTCCACGTCCACAGCGCCGCGGGCGCCGTGGCCAAACTCCTCCAATCCCCCCGGCCCCCGCCCCGCCTGAACTGACGCGGCCGCCCGCAAAAGGGGCTGTGTTCGTCGAAACGCGGTCTCCGTGCCTGGCAGCCACCCGGCCGCGTTCGCCCGCCACCGACGGCTGAACCCCCGCCGGCAAGAATGGTTGCCTGGTCCACCCCAGCCGTTGGCCTGGCCGCTGGCGGGATCATGTAAATTACGTACGCCGCGAGGGTTTTTTCGGCTGTCCAGCGTTCAAATTACGTATTTCAACGGATGGTCAAAAAATCCGGCCGGGGTCTAGATTAAACTCATCAGACGCCGGGTCTGGTCCAGCACCTCTTGTGTGCCGTGGGGACATGCGGAGGGTGGCCGGGGAACGGCAGCCTGAGAGGGGGCTGGTCGGCTCTTCACGGCCAGCCCCCGCACACCGGTGTGGGAGCCGTGGAATGTCAAAGGTTCACAAGTCAGGGAAGGTGGCCGGTCGGTCCGCCCCGGGCGCGGACAAGACCACCCGCCCCATCACGTCGCCCATGCCCATCAACCAAAAACCCAAACGAACCATGAACCACCCGCTCCACGCGCTCCCATCCCGTCCCTCTTTCACGCTTTGGCTCGCCTTGAGCCTCCTGCTGCCATCCGCCGCCCGCGCCGAGACGCTGGTGGGCGGCCCCATCGCCAACCAGAACTGGACCAAGGACAAGTCGCCCTACCTCGTGACCAATGACGTGTACGTGAGTGGCAGCCTCACCATCCGCGAAGGCGTCGAGGTCCGCTTCGCAAGCAATTACGTCTTCGAAGCCGCAGGCCGGCTGCGTGCCGTCGGCACGGCCGCCGAGCCCATTCATTTCCACCCGGCGGATACGAATGTGGGCTGGCAGGGGATCCTGTTCCGGGACGCCGTGCCGGGGTCGTATTTCGTCCACACTATTATCGAAGGCTCCAAAAACAGCGGGGTCCGTATCGGAAGTACGCCACCGGCCTTCACCAACTGTTGGATAAGGGGCAATACGGGTCCAAATGCTGGCGGTGGAGTTTCTGCCTCAGCCGTCACCAGCAATTTGATTTTTCATGCCTGCACTGTGTCCGAAAACACGTCTGCGGATAAGGGGGGAGGCATTTACGCAGACTTAGCAAGCGGTAGGCTCACATTACAGCGATGCGTTGTTGCCGGGAACAGGTCCGGAAGCCACGGCGGTGGCGTTTGGGCCGATGCTAGGGGGGGGCAAATCAGTCTTGACACCTGTAGCGTTATCGGAAACCAAGCCAATGCTCCCAAGGGCCTCCTGAATGCTGAGGGCGGTGGCCTCTTACTGCGAGGGCAGATTCAAGTAGAATCCAGCAGCATCACCGACAACATCTGCTACGCGCGCTGTGACGGAACCTTTGGTTGCTCCGTCGCTGCTTACGGAGGAGGGGTGATTTTCTACGGCGACACGCTCGTGTTGAATACAGCAATTCAGGGCAACCGCGCCGATGCCGCGGATTTAAGCGGCTGGCCTTTCTACGGCGAGGCCTACGGCTACGGTGCCGGCATATGCCATTGGGCAGGCAAACTGATCTTGCGCAACTCGCTCGTTGTGTCGAACACCATTGTGGTTTCCGGAAACGCGACTTATGCGCGCGGCGGAGGGGTTGCGATCGGTGGCGGTAATCAAGTCTCTGCCCACATAGTCAATTCCACCATCTACAAAAACGATTCATTCGGTCTGTACAATCACGATGCTGAGGCGACCATTCAGAACTCGATTTTCTACTTCAACAATCAGGGAGACGCACAGTTGGCTGGGCAGGCAAGGGTCACTTTTTCTAACGTCCAGCTTGGCTTCACCGGTGACGGAAACCTGGCGTTTAATCCGTCTCTGTGCCCAGACAACTGGTCGCTTCTTGCCGGCTCGCCCTGCATTGACGCCGGTCACCCTGGTCTGGAGTTCCGGGACAGCCTGATCAGTTCGGACGACTGCTCGCCCTACGCCCGCGGCACCGTGCGGAACGACATGGGCGCTTACGGCGGTCCTGGCGTGGCCTACTGGACCCAGCCGCGCGCGGAGCCGGTAATCCGCCTCGCCCCGGACAACACCATCGGCTTCCGCAGCCAGCCGGTGGCGTTGCACGTGCTGGCCACCGGCCAGGACATCTTGAACTACCAGTGGTTCCGGGACGGCGCACCACTCGCCGGCCAGACCAACGCCCTGCTGACCATTCCCGCCGCCGCGCTGGGAGATGTCGGCGCGTACGTCGTCGAGGTGCGCAACGACCTGGGGTCGGTCACCAGTGCCCCGGTCCGGCTGGGCGTGGCCCAGTTGGAGGCGGTCACGGAACCACTCGACCAGGGGCGTCCGCGGCTGCGCGTGCGCCACGGGCAGGCCGGTGAGAAATGCGCGATCTACTCGCGCGGCGCCCTGCCGCCGGGCGAAGGCCTGACGGTGCCCGGCGCCGGCGCCGCCGCTTGGGAATTGCGCGCCATGGTGGAGTTCGCCACCAGCGAGGCGACCTGGACCGACCCGCGGCCGTTGGCCGCGGGCGAGGCGCGGTACTACGGCGTGTTGCCTGCGCCGTGACCCGGGCATGTGTCCGGCTCGCAACTGCGCGCCCTGCTTGGAACCGAGGTTTACCGAGCAAGGTGCGAGGCAGCGACAACCATCCTGACTGCGGCCCGGAATTCAAGACGGAGATCCCGGCCCCCCGAGTGCCGCCCACGCTTCTCTGCCGAGCCGGAGACCCGGCTCCACAGCCGGCTGGAAGCCGGCCGCTACACCCGTCGTAGCGGCGGCATCCTGCCGCCCGGGTCCCTCAGCGCCGCAGGCCGACGAGGGTGTCCCGCCGGCCCGGAGGCCCCCGCTACGGGCTGGTTTACCGCCGCCCGGGTTTGGGCGGCGGATAAGGCAGCGTGTCCGGCACCACGCGGACGGCGGTGGTGAGCTTGAGCGCTGCCGGGCCCCCCAGGTCGTAGGTGAGTTCCATCAGGTAGGCCGTCCAACCGCGCGCGGGCCGTGGCACCCGGCCGGTGAAACGCCCGCCGCCTTCATCGCGCAGCACGGTCGAGGTCCAGACGGCTCCCAGCGTCTCCAGCCGGAAATCGCGCGCCGCGGGATTTGTGGCCTGCCAGAGCCGGACTTCGCGCGGCGCGTCCTGCGCGGTCACGCGAATCGAGCCGTCCGCCGCAAACCGCCAGTCAAAGCGCGGCAACGGTCGGCGGTTCAGCAGCGCGTCCTGCCAGGCCAGGAGCGTCTGCCAGGCATCGCTGTCCTTGAGCGAATGATCGGCGTTGGGCACGTAGCGCAGGTATTTCACGCCCTTGAGATCGTCGAAGTAAAACCGCGACGAGTCCGGGAGGAAGAACTGATCGCCGCAGGCGTTGAGGAGCAGCTTGGGTTGGGTCAGGCGATGGCGATATTCGTAGGGCTCGACGATTTTCAGCAGCCGCTTGAACTCCGGCGTGTCCATCCAGTCCATGATCCCGTGATTCACGTAATCTTGCACGGCCGGGGCGTAAAAGCCGTAGGCGCGGTAGTGGTGGACGAAGGACGGCACCACGTTCAGCAGGTCAATCACAATGGGCACGAGGCCCACCACGCGCCGGTCCACGGCGGCGGTGGTCCAGGTGGTCCAGCCGCGCTTGGAGGCGCCGGCCACGATGAAGCGGTCCACCGTGAGGCCGCCGCCCCCCGGGCTGGCGCAAAACGTGGTCGCCGTGTCCATCGCGCGGACCGCCGCCTTGGTCATGGGCAGGCGCGCCAGCCAGCGGGTATCGCCGGAGCGGAGGAACTTGTCCCAACCGTACGCGATGAGGTCGTCCTCATAGCGTTCCTGGCCGTCGCCGTGAAAGATCAGCGGCTGGTTGGGCACCTGCTTCAACTCAAACACCACCGACCGGGTCTGGCGGGCGATCTCCAGCAGGGGACCGCCCGGCGCGGGCACCTTGCCGTCCTTGTTGCTGCCGCCCGAGATGAACAGCAAGCCGGTGGTGTGGGCGACCTCGGGGGGGCGCACGACGAGCAGCCAGTGCCGCCAAAGGGTCCGGTTCACCTCGTTTGGCGTCAGCCAGGCCTGCGACACCATGTCCAGCGCGGTGACGGTGCAGCCGTGGACGTTCGAAACCGCGGCGACCCGCCAGGTGTAATTCGTGTCCGGGGCGGCCACGTAGCGGTCAAGCGGCGTGGCCAGGGCGCGATTCGTGCCGGGCGGCTGCGTGGCGCAACCGACGGCCAGCAGCAACATGCCGGCAGCCCAGAAGCGGCAAAGAGTCCAGGGAATGGGTTTGGCAGGATTATTCATGGCATGAAGTGCGGGCAGAAAAGGCCAGCCTCTGCCGCCTGTCAATCGCGCCGTGGCGGATGGATCCCGGATACCAGGTGCTTACCGGATGCCGGCTTTCGAGTCTTGCCTCTCGGCCTTCGATCGTGACCTCCCGTCTGCGGACTTGGGACTTGAGTTTGGAACGGGAAACTTCGCCTTTCGGAATTCGCCTCGATCTGACGGGACTCTGCCGCGCTCGCCCCCCGCGCCCCACCCCTTGACGCGACGAGGGCGCAATTACAACGTGTGGGGGTTGCAGAACGCTTCGGATTCTCCGGTCACGCAGGCGCTGCTGGCCGCGCTCAGCGACTTATCTCCCGTCCTCGGTGTGGTCCGGGAGGTGGCGTCGGGGGGTGTGGTGTCGCTGGCGGGGCAGACGGCCGCCGCGTGGCCGCTGCTGGCGGCGCTCCTGCACCGGGCCTTTCCCCGGCGCGCATTGCTGGTGGTGACCGCCGACCTCAAACAGCAGGAATGGTTTCATCAAGACCTGCAAACCTGGCTCGCCGCGCCCGCCGCGCCCGCCGCCACCCCGTCCACAATGCCCGCGTTGTTCTTCCCGGCCTGGGAAGTCCTGCCCCACGAGGCGCGGCTGCCGCACGTGGACGTGGTCAGCGAGCGGCTCGAATGCCTGGTCGCGCTGCTGGCGGCTCCGCCCGCGGGTCCGGCGCCGGTCATCACCACCCAGGCGCTGGCGCTCACGCAACGGACCTTTGCCCCGGCCGGGCTGGCCCGCCGGTTGCGCGCGCTGCGTCGCGGCGAGGTGTGTGATCTCGCGGCACTCGCCGGCTGGCTCGAAGCACAAGGCTACGAGCCCGAGGCGCAGGTGACCCGGAAAGGCGAGCTCGCCCGGCGCGGCGGCATAGTGGACGTGTTCCCGCTCAACTGCCCCTGGCCGGTCCGGATCGAGTTCTTCGGCGACACCGTGGAGTCGCTGCGCTGGTTTGATCCCGTCACGCAGCTTTCGCGCGAGCCGGTCGAGTCAGTGACGCTTGGGCCCGCGGGGGAACTCGGTTTTTTGCGTCCGCGCCCGGCCGAAAGCCCGGCCCCGCCCGCCGCGCCTCCGCCGGTGGACGTCTCCGCCCCGGGCACGCTGCTGGATTATCTGCCGGCGGACGCGCTGGTGCTGCTGTGCGAACCCGAGGCGCTGGCCGAGCGTTGGCGGCATCACGCCGCGCGCCTGCCACCAGGCGATCCCTTCCACGAAGCGTGGCCGGAATTGATCGCCCGGATGACCGCGCGCGGGCTCACCGTGGTGAACATGGAAGAGGCCGAACCGGCGGCGACCTGGGCCGAGCCAGCCCCGGGGTTGACCGAAAGCCGCGGACATGTCCCGCCCCCCTCCGATCTGGAGCGGTTGCGCTTTGAAAGCCTGGAGCCCTGGCGGCCGCTGGGACTTCAAGCACCGGAGCCGGAAGTGGCGGCGGCCCAGCGCAAGGCCTTCTTCGGCCAGCTTCACCGCTGGTTGCGCCAGGGCTACGCCGTGCATGTGTTTTGCAACAACACCGGCGAGCGCCAGCGCTTCGCGGAAATCTGGGCCGAATACGGCTTCGCGGACGGTCTGGCGCAGCCGGGCGAGGGCGTGGCGCCAGCCGACGCGCCGCAGCCGGCGTCACCCGCGCGCCCCACGCTGCATATCGGCGCGTTGTCCCGCGGCTTCCTGTGCGAGCCGGCCCGGTTGGTGGTGGTGACCGACGCCGAAATCTTCGGCCGTTACAAGGTGCAGCGCCCGCGCCGGCTGAAGTCGCCGCACGCGGCGGCTACGCGGTCGTTGCTGGACATTGACTTCGCGCAACTCGAGCCGGGGGACTACGTGGTGCATCTCCAGCACGGCATCGGGCGGTATGTGGGGTTGCAGACGCTGCCGGGCGCGTCCGCCGGCGAAGCCGCCCGCGAGTGTCTGGTGTTGGAATACGCCCCGCGCGAACCGGACCAACCCGCGCCCAGGCTCTACGTGCCCATCACCGAGGCGCACCTGGTCAGCAAGTACGTGGGCGCCGGCAAGGCCCGGCCGCCGCTCAACACCCTGGGCGGCACGCGCTGGACCCGCGCCAAGACCGACGCCGCGCAGGCGGTGCGCGACCTGGCGGCGGATTTGTTGAGCCTGCAGGCCGCGCGCGCGGCGCAGCCGGGTTTTGCCTTCCCGCCGGACACGCCGTGGCAGCGCGAATTTGAAAGCGCGTTCCTGTACGAGGAAACCCCCGACCAGATGCGGGCGATTCTCGAGACCAAGCGCGACCTCGAGGCGCCGAAGCCGATGGATCGCCTGGTGTGCGGCGACGTCGGCTTCGGCAAGACCGAGGTGGCCATCCGGGCCGCGTTCAAGGCCGTGCTGGCCGGCAAGCAGGTGGCCGTGCTGGTGCCCACCACGGTGCTGGCCCAGCAACATTTCAACACCTTCCGCGAGCGCATGGCCGATTATCCGGTGCGGGTGGAACTGCTCTCGCGGTTCCGCACCCGGCGCGAGCAAGACTGGGTGCTCGCCGCGCTGGCCGCGGGGGCGGTGGACATCGTCGTGGGTACGCACCGGTTGCTCCAGGCGGATGTGGCGTTCAAGGACCTCGGGCTGGTGGTGGTGGACGAGGAGCAGCGCTTCGGCGTGGCGCACAAGGAACGGCTCAAGCAACTTCGCCGGCAGGTGGACGTGCTCACGCTCACGGCCACGCCCATCCCGCGCACGCTTTATCTGGCGCTCACCGGCGCGCGCGACATGAGCACGATCGAGACCCCGCCGCAGGACCGCCTGCCGGTGGAGACCATCATCGCCGCGTACGACGAGCGGTTGATCCGCGACGCCATCCGGCGCGAACTCGCCCGCGGCGGGCAGGTGTTTTACCTGCACAACCGCGTCTTCGACATCGAGCGGGTCGCCGCCAAACTCCGCCAGCTTGTGCCGGAGGCGCGCTTGGTGGTCGGCCACGGCCAGATGCCCGCCGACGACCTTGAGACGGTGATGACCCGGTTCGTCAACGCTGAGGCGGACGTACTGCTGTCCACGACCATCATTGAAAGCGGCCTGGACATCCCGAACGCGAACACGATCCTGATTGACCGCGCCGACCGCTTCGGCCTGAGCGACCTGTACCAGTTGCGCGGCCGGGTGGGTCGCTACAAGCACCAGGCCTACGCGTACCTGCTGATCCCGCGGCACGCCGGGCTGCTCGCGGACGCGCGCAAACGCATCCACGCCATCAAGCAATTCTCCACCCCGGGCAGCGGGTTCAAGATCGCGATGCGCGACCTGGAAATCCGCGGCGCGGGTAATCTGCTGGGCAGGGAGCAAAGCGGACACATCACTGCCGTGGGATTCGCGTTGTACTGCCAGTTGCTCGAGCAAAGCATCCGCGCGCTCAAGGGCGAACCCGTGAAGCCGCCGCCGGCGGTCAACCTGCGCCTGGACTTCCTCACCATCGGCGCCGCCGATGAACCGCAAGACCCAACCGTGCCGGCCGCGGTCGGCACGGACCGACAGCCCCGGGCCGGTCTGCCCGAGACGTACATCCCCGAGCCGCAACACCGCGTGGAGCTGTATCGTCGGCTGGCGCAGTGCGCATCGGCGCCCGCGCTCGCGGCCTTGCGAGCCGAGTTGCGCGACCGGTTCGGGCCGTTACCGCACAGCGTCGAACTGCTCCTGGAGGTGGCCGGACTGAGGGTGCTGGCCGCCGAGCGGGAGGTCACCGGCATCGAAACCCGCGAGGACCGGCTGCTGCTGGAACGGCGCGGCGATTTCGTGATGGTGGGGGGCCGATTCCCGCGCCTGACCCAACGCGATCCCAAGGCACGCCTCCGCGAAATCCGGAAGGTGCTCCTGGCGCTGGACGGCCGTCCCGCGTCGAAGGCCCACGCGGCCGTGCATGCCGAAGCGGGAATTTCCCCCGTTGCCAGCGCCCGCCGGCCGTAACGCAGACTTTTAGTTTGCCGGGTTGCGGGTTTCCTATCTGTCAGCCAGAGCCACTTGGCGGGAGGCACGCCGACTGGAAGTCGGCGATACGGCAGGTTGGAAGCCCGCGCTGCGCGCTTACCGCGCGCGGCGTCATGGCCGCGAGCCGGAGTGGCGCAGAACTTGAGCGTCGCGCCGCCGGGGCGTCAGGGCGGCTGACCGATCGCCAGCGCCGCCAGGCGTTCGGCGTTCACCTCCACGCCCAGGCCCGGCCCGGCGGGCACGCTTAGTTCGCCATTCTCCACGGTCAACGGCTCCCGCAAGATCGAGCCGTTCAAAAACTGCGGCCCATTCAGCGCGGCGGGGGTGCTCAGCTCGTAAGCGCCGTACAGTTGCAGCGAGGCCGCCAGCGACAGGTCCGGGTCCGTGAGCCCGCTGCCCAGCCACCTCAAGCCCCGGTCCAGCAACAGTTCGATTTGGCGCCGGGCCTCGGTGAGGCCGCCGCAGCGGGCGGGCTTCATCGCCACGCCGTCGAGCAGACCCAGTTCGATGAACTCCTCGAGTTCGATGTGCGAGACCACGCCCTCGTCCATGAGGATCGGCAGCGCGCCGAGTTGTTTCAGACGGCGGTAGCCGGTGAGCCGGTTGGCGGGCAGGGGCTGTTCAAGCACGGCCACGCCGAGGTCGGCCAGTTTGGGCAGGAGGGCCAGCGCGGTGGCCTCATCGTAGCCGCCGTTGGCGTCGGCCCAGAGAAAGCCGTCGGGCGCCAGCCGTTTCAGCAGCCGACAGAGTTCGAGGTCGAACCGCGGATCGGGCGCGACCTTGACGTTGAAATGGCGGTAACCTCGGGCGCGGCCGGCGGCCACCAACGCCTCCGCCTCGTCGAGCGTGCGCGGGTTCACGGTCCAGCTCAGCGCGAGGCGCGAACGACCGGTCCGGTTCCAGGCGCGCGCCGCCGATTCACCGCGCAGGCGGCCGGCCAGGTCGTGTAACGCGAGGTCCACACCCGCCTTGGCAATGGGCTGGCCGGTGGAGAACGACGGCGCGATGGCGGCGTTCATGGCGGCGTGGACGGCTTCGAAGTCCAGCGGGTCCCGACCGGCGAGCGCGGGCGCGAGGTGGTACGTGATCGTGGTCTGGACCGATTCGAGCGTTTCGTAGCTCCAACGAGGCACGGGGACGCTCTGGCCCCAACCTGTCAGGCCGTTGTTGGCGGTGAGTTTCACCAGCACGGCGGGCCGGCCCGGCGGCGCGCCCGGCGGGCCTTCCAGAAATTTGAACCGCCCCGCCACCGGGTACCGGAGCGGGATCGCTTCGAGGCGCGCAATGCGGAGTCCAGCCATTGGGCGCCGCGGAGGTTACGGCCGCGGGCGCAGCCGGGCGATCTGCTTTTCGAGTTCGGGCCCGATGTCCTCCTGGAAGAAATAGGCGTCGCGACTGCCCCCGGTGTTCCAACTGTGCAGGAAGAGCATTTTTTCAAATTTGACCCAACGCGCGGATCCGTCCATGTGCACGTGGTTGCCGCCGGCGGGGAGGCCGGAGGCGGCCTTGTGCGGCGGCATGCCCTTGAAGGCGGAGTCGCGCCCGCCACCCCAGGTGCCGTCAATCTTCAGGTTCGCGTCCGCCGCCAGCACCCAGCCGGGGCCGGAGGAGCTGGTCTTGACCGGGCTGCGCGAGGGGAACGTGCCGGCCGGATTCATCCAGTTGGTGATGCCGCCGAAGTACTGGAAGCCGATCACCCACTGCGGGTATTCGGCCTCGTAGTTGGGGAAGCCGGGCCGGTTGGGGCAGGTCCAGATTTGCGGCGCGGATTTGTTGGTCGAAATGGTCAACCCGACGGTCGCGGCGGCCCGTTCCTCGGGTGGATTGAGGCAAATCTGGACTTGGTTGAACCGGGCCTCGACCACGCGGTCCTGGTTGTCGAGGGCATACACGTTCATGCCGATGCCGATCTGGCGCAGGTTGTTGAGGCAGGCGGCGCGTTTGCCCGATTCCTTGGCCCGGCTCAGCGCGGGCAGGAGCATTCCGGCCAGGATGGCAATGATGGCGATGACCACCAGCAGCTCGATCAGCGTAAAGCCGGCTGGCGCCATCCGACGACCGGCGGGCCGCGCGTAAGCGGAGTGAACCGGGGATTTCATGCTGAAATGAAAAAGCTGCGGCCGGCAAAGTCAACCGGCCGCAGCGTGACACGCATCGCAAAAACCGGCTACTGGCGAGCCCGATAGAACCGCGCGGCCTCGGTCGCCGGCGTGGCGTAGGGCGAACTGGCCCCGGACACCGGTGTCCACGGTCCGGTAACGGCCGGCGCGGACTCGAGTGCACCGGCGCTCCAGCTCACGGTGACCTGGCTGCCGCTGCGAGCGATGCTCAACGCGGGCGGCTGGCCCGGCAGAGGCGTGGTGAAGCCGGCCGGTCGCGGCACCGTACTCAAGAACCCCGACTTGCTGAGGTAAATATCGTCGAAGAACAGGTTCGTGGTGGTGCTGTGACCAGTCAGCCCGCCGAGGATGAGTTTATCCAGATGCTCGGTGGCGAAGCCACATCGGCCGCGCCCTGGCCGCGCGCGGAGATGTAATCGGTGAGCACGGTGGTGCGCTGGGCCGTGCCCTCCTTCGCCACGTGGATGGTGTAGGTGTCGCCGGTGGAGGAACGGTCCTCGGGGAACGGCCCGTTGGTAATGTCCACCCACACGTTGTACACCGTGTCCGGGTCCAGAATCGGCTCGAAGAACTCGACCGGCATGCCGTTGCCATTGGCTCCGCCGAGCGTGAGGCCCCAGCCGAGTTCGTCACTCACGATGGCGCCGGGGCCGATGTCGTTACCGGCGGCGCCCACGTCGCTGCCGAAGCGCACATTACGGTCGGTCAACGCCACCGTGCCCCTGGCCGGCTCGGCCGTGTCGCCGGTGCGGAACACGCGGAAGAACAGAGTGCGTTGCTGGCCCTCGGCCACGGTCAACGCGTTCAGGCGCAGAACTGCGGTGGCGTCGCCGTTGCGGGGCGCGGCCATGGGGTTACCGTTGACGCTGACCACGGCGAATTCGGTGGCGTCCAGGTCTTTCCAGCCGCCCTGCCCGTTGAGGAGTCCCTCCGGGTAGCGGTCAAAGTTGTCCACCAGGCTCCAGCCGTTGGCCACGTTGGGGATGGCGGCCACACTGACCTGGGCGGAGGCGGTCTCGACCCCGCGCCGCAGCGTAAGCGTGAAAGTGCGGCTGACCGGCACGGTCACCTCGAGGGCGCCCAGCCCGGCGATGGTCTGCGCCGTGACATCGCCCACGCCCTGATCAATCTCCACCTGGACGTTCTTGGTCACATCCCAGCGCAGCCAGACCTTGTCGCCGGCCGCGACGGCGGGCAGGTCGGCGGTGAATGAGCGCACCACCAGCGGCTGGGGCTTCGAGTACGGCACGGGCACGCCCTGGGTGACCACCTGTTGGATTTCGGCTTCGGAGAGGGCGCGGCTCCAGAGGGCCACCTAGTCCATCTGCCCGGTCAGCCAGTGTGTCGGGTTGGCCCGCAAAATCCCCCCGATCGAGGTCGTGTTCACCCGCCACTCCCCCGCTTCCTTGGCCGGTATCTCCACCGCATCCCGCACCCCGTCCACATACAACGCCCGCGTCCCATCCGCCTGCTGCACAAAGGTGATGTGCCGCCAGGTCCCGTCCAGCGGCTCGCCCACGCTCTTGAGATGGTCCACCGTCGTCCAGCCGGTCTGCCGGAAGTAAAAGTCCACCTGTCCGCTGGCCCCGGTGTTGGCCGTGCCCAGGTTGAACAGCGGGTTGTTGTCCGTGGTGCTGGCCTCCGAAAACAACCGCAGGTCACTGAGGCCGGTGCCGGTCACCTTCGCCCAAAAGGTGATGGTGAAGGCCGGATGCTGGTTGATGGGCAACTGCTCGCCCGGACTGCTGATGCGCCGGAGCATGGTCTGGCGGGCGTTGTCAAACTGGAAGGCCCGGCCCCGCTTGCCGTCCACCAGGTCGGCCGCGGTCAGATTGGCCAGTTCCAGGTCATACCCGCTGGCCAGGTCCGGCGTCTTGGTGCCCACCACCTCGTCCAACGGCCAGTAGGAAACCAGACCGTCTTGCAAGGCGGCTTGGGTCACGACGCTAAAACCCAGCGCAGCAGCGAAACACCACCGGGTCAAAAGAAGCCGGGTGGTGGGGAGGGGGACTGTTCTTGGCTTCATAGGTTTTTTGCATTGATTTGGGGTTTGCCACTGCCTTCACCCGTCCAGCGCTCCCTGGCCATTATCGAATTCCCGATCTCGTACTCGGGTACGCTGCTAGAGCTTGCCGTGTTCACACCGAGCCGGCGAGATACCGACGGGTCTAAGGCTGTGGACAAAATAATGGCAACTGCTCGGGCGGATGCAAGTACCGGTTTGTGGCACCCGGCCAATGAAACGCAAAGCTATCTCACGGCTGCCGATGTATGGGGAGGTGGTGCATGGCGTGACGTTGCGTCAATCATCCTGGTTGCTGTAATGGGCGCATCCAGTCGCCCGGTTTTGCCCGTGCCCTGGAGGGAGGGGTACCGCGGACGCTGGTAGCAACGTCCGCCTCCGGGTCTCGCGGGACGGCGTGGACGCGAACATCCGCGGTTTGGCTGCCAGTCTTGAAGAGAGCCACCCATCTGGACTCCGGCTGGTCGAGGTCATTCCCCCGGTCGTCGAGGACCTGTCGCCGCCTTCTCCTTCCATCGTTACCGGACCTTTCGCCTGAGCGTGCCGATCACCTCGTCCGCGCAGGGCTTCATCGTCAATCGCATTGAACACCTTGGCGATTGACTGGCCGACTCGCCGAGGCGGTGGCAGCCCGGGAGGTTTGTTCGCGGAAGACCGGCCTGGGCTCCGGCGCCGGAGGGTGCTCCACAGCCGGGGGTGTGGACAGGGGTAATCCGCGTGTCCACCGTGGCGCCCGCATACCGCGAGAAAACCCGCAGCTAGCGCACCTCCAGCGTGAAGCTTTCCGAGTGGCTGTTGAACTCGGGGGCGTACAGGCACTGGATGCTGGCCAGGCCGGTCTGGTAGGCGCCGCGCAGTTGCACGCGCGTCGAGTACTCGAACACGTAGGTGCCCTTCGGCAGGTACGCTATAAAGAAGTGGCTCGCGGCGTCGCGTGTGCTCTCATAGTAGCCCAGACCGTCCTGGTAGTGGTAGCCGCTGAGCACGTTCACCGGCTCGACACCACTGCCGCGCTGGTCCTTGAGATGGACGTACTCCATGTCGCGGTCCACGCGGAGTTCGAGGCGCACGACCAGCTCATCGCCGACGCCGACCGGCCCGCTCACCGGCTCCAGCACGGGGCCGCTCGCGGTAAGTTTCTTGGTGAATAACGTCTTCTTCAGGGTCAGCGGCGTGTCGGTGTAAGGCTTCACCCGGCCCATGTCCTCGAAATACTGCCAGTGCGCGGCGCCCCAGGCCACGCCCTCGTCGAACTTGCTGACCGTGATTGCGCCCAGTGCGGGCTTCACTTCGGGACCGACGAAGCGGACCTCGTAGAAACCGGTGCCGGGCTCGACTTCTGACCGCTGAGTTCCGGCCTCCGGCTTCTGACCCGCGCCCGGCGTTACGTTCACGCCGCCGACCGTGATTTCCACCAGCTTGTCGCTGCCCAGTAGGTTCCCGCCGCGCAGCAGCAACGCATACACCGCGTCTGCGGTGGCCTTGGTGGTCTTCCAGTCCTGGGTCTGCTTCTGCTTGAGCAGCCAGACCTGGCAATCCTCGACCGCCCGGGCGTCCTGCGCGACCTCGGCGAACACCTCGATCATCAGCGCCTGGGTCTCGATGGGCGCGTGGTACCACCACCAGCTCAACTCGGTGTCGCGCCAGAACCGGCCCAGTTCGTCGCTGGTGATGCTGCGTTCCTTGAGCGAGCGCACGATGTCGGCGGGGGTGGAATCGTCAACTGCGTAGAAGGAGTTGAATCGCCCCAGTGCGAGCGCCAGATGACCCTGGGTCTGGCGGCTGCCGGTCTTGAGCCAGTGCTGGCGGGCGCGGGCCAGGTAAAAATCCACCACCGCCCGCCCGGCCGGCGCCACCGGCTTGTCTTTCAAAAAGAAGCTGCGCCCGTAGAGATACAGCGCGTCGGTCGGGCCAGGGACGTAGTCCTCCGGTGATTTCCAGTCCTTGAGGATGCGGGCATGGCGTTCGGCCATCCAGGTGTCGAGGGACTCCAACGATTGCACCGCGAGATCGGTGGGTACGTCGGCGCCCAGATGGCGCAAGCGGCCGAAGCCGGTAACGATGTAGAGCGTGATGTACTCATCGCGCGGGCCGCCGGGGAACCACGCCCAGCCGCCGTCGGACCGGTATGCCTCCCGGAGTTTCTCCAGCGCGCGCGCCATCTCGGAATCGAGGCGGTTGTCGTCGAAGAGCAGGCCGACGTTCTGGCGCGCCCGGCTCTCGCTGAGCGCCTGTTGGAGCCACGGCGATTCCTCGAGCAGGACGCTCTTGAGGTCCTGGTTCTTTTCGAGCGGGCTGTCCAGCGCGGGCGTGTTCTTCCAGAGCTCGAACACCCGCCGGATTTTCGGGTCCGAGTTCGCGATGAAGCGCGCCAGCGTGTTCGCATAATAGCGGTTGAAGACCTGCTCGTTGCACTCGTAGGGGAATTCCATCAGATACGGCAGCGCCATCACCGCGTACCAGGCCGGTTGAGAGACCATTTGCAAGGTCAGGCTCTGGTGCGAGAGCGTGGACGACTTCCCGGATTCGGCGAGCGCTTTGAACTCGAATTGCTTCGTCGCCGGGCCGCGGATGGGTAAGGGCAGCGACTCGGTGACCAGGATGCGCCGGGCCAGCACGGGCACGAAACCTTCCTCGCCGTCAGACACGCTGTCCGTGGCGCCGACCGCCTTGTACGTGAGCACGGACAGGCCGTCCGGCACGGTGACGCGCCAGGCGAAGCTGCGCGACTCGCGGGCCGGGATGTCGAACGTCTGCTCGGGCGCGGTGTTGCCAAGGCGGGCATCGGCCGGCTGGTCCGTGAGGCCGTCGTTGAAGGTGAGCCGCACCGCGCCGCGTTGAGTCTGGTCGCTCTGATTCAAGACCTTCACGGTGAATTCGATCACGTCGCCTTCGCGGAGGAAACGCGGCGGGTTGGGCTGCACCATGAGGTCCTTCGCGGTGACGGTCTTGCCGGTCAGCAGACCGGCGCGGAGCCGGCGGTCGTGAGCGAAGCCGAGGAAACGCCACTCGGTGAGCGCCTCGGGCATCGTGAACTGGAGCCGCACCGTGCCGTTCGAGTCGCTGAGCAGGTGCGGAAAGAAGAACGCGGTTTCGTTCAGGTTCCGGCGGGCGGCGACCTTGTCGAGGTCCGGCCGGGGCGCGGCGGCACCACCCGGGCCGGCCGCAGACTCTGTCCCTTCCGCCTGGTGCGCTCCGGCAGGCGCCATCTTCTCCCTCGGCGCGGCCGCGGCGTCCGCCACCATCGGTGCTGCCGCCAGGACGGATTGCGGCATGGCTTCGCCTTCAGCGACCCCGCGCCCGGCGGCCTCCAGGCCGCGCGTGAGCCCGTAGCGCATGGCAAGCCGGGGGGGCATCGCAGCCTCCACGTCTTGGTGGAAGGCGCGGTAAGTCCACACTGCCGGCACCTCCAGCGTGACCCAACTGCGGTGAAACCGCAGAAGCTCGCGGGCCGCGTTGGCGAATCTCGCCACCATGTCCACCGGCTCCTGGCGGAACACGCCGAACCCGTCCGGCCAGCTCAGCGGCGCGAAGGCGTCCAGCGAGGCGTCATACAAGGTGGCGACCAGCTCCGCCGCCCGGCGCTCCGCTGCCGGGACTTCGGACTTCGGACCTCGGACTTCCAGCGTCCACGTCTCCCTCTGCCCCGGCTGAAGTTTCGAGGTGAAATGCTCCCAGCGCAACGTCAGTTCCTGGTTCCGCCAGGGCACGCGGATCTGCCGGGCGGTGAGATAAGCGCGGTTTTCGCGGACGAAGGTTACCAACAGGTTGAACCCGCCGCGCATGGCCTCGCCCACCGCCTGCTTAATCTGCGCCTGCGTCGCGCCCGGCCTGGTCCAGTACCGCTGGAGCATCCGACCGCGATGCTCGATTTCCACGAACGCGCGGCCGGTCTCGTAACCGGTGCCCCACACCGCCACAAACTCTTCGCCGGGCTGGACCTCCCAGGCGGGCGCATCGAGGACCTGCGGCACGCGAAGGGCCAGCTTGTCGGCGCCGGGGCTGAGCACCTGGAGCGGCAACCGGCCGTTGACTTTCTTGCCGAAGCGGTCCTGTGTCTCGAGCACGACGCGGTACGCGCCGGCGGGCAGGTTGAAGCTGAACGTGGCCAGTCCGTTGGTGTCCGTGGTGAAACCGCGCTCCGCCACCACCGCGCCCAGCGGCCAGTTGTTCGGATCGGCAAGATCAGGATCGCCATTGCCGCCCCCCCCCGCGGCGCCGCCCCGATTCCCCAACCACGGGCGGACGTCCTCCGCGAGCTTCGGCCGGTGGACCTTCTCGGGCGGCTGCAACGCGTACACCTTGAGCGAGCCTTCTGCCACTTGCGGCCCGCCATCGAGGGTGGTCGTGCGGACCTCGAGGCTCACCGGCCGGTCATCGGTGAGCCAATCGGCGGCCGCGACACGCGCTTCAAGCGCGGTGTAGCCGAGCCGGATCGTGCGCGAATCCGAGCGTGTCTCGCCCGTGCCGTCGGTCACGTCGGCGTACACTTCAAAGTCGAACGTCGGCTCGTCGGCCTCGGGCAACTTCGGATCGGGCCTCGCGACGAACGCGATCTCGAAGCGGCCGTCCGCGCCGGTGCGGAGCGTACCATGCGCGATTTCCTGACTCTCCCGTGGCGGGGGCCAGATGCCCTGACGCCAGCCCCAACCCCACCACCACGGCATCCGCACTTGGCGGACCACACGGTAGCGGACCGCGGCGTCGTCAATCGCCGCGCCGGTGTAGGCCGTGGCGGTGCCGACCAGGCGCACCTCGCCGCCGAGCCGCGCGGCGGTTTGGGGCGCTTCGAGCGTGACCTGAAACTTCGGACGCTTGTACTCCTCGACGGCGAACACCACGCCGCCATCCGGGCCGTTGATGACCGCCAGCCGCATCGAGCCCAGGACACGGCCGCGCGGCGCGGTGAAGCTGCCGCTGAACGAGCCGTAGTCATTGGCCCGGTGCTCCTGGCGGGCAACCTCCTGGTTGTTCAGGTCGTACAACACCACGGTCAGTGGCTGGCCGGCGAGCACCTCGTAGTCATCCTTCGCTTGGTCGGCGCGCAGGCAGATGCCCTTGTACTGGATTGTCTGGCCGGGCCGGTAGATCGCGCGGTCGGTGAAAAAGACCGTTTGCGTGAAAGCCCGGTCCGGGGCTTCGCGCCGCCAGCGGTGATGCTCGTCCGCGGTGGCCACGGACTGGCCGCGCGCGGTGGCCTTGAGAAGCACGCCGCGATTTTCCGGCGATTGCAACGTGAAGAAGCCGTTGGTGTCCGTGGCGACCTCGGGCACGGGAATGCGGTTACCCTGGTTGTTCAGATACCAGCCCTGGACGCGCGCGCCGGCGAGCGGTTCGCCGCTTTCCGCCTCGAGCACAAAACCCTCGATCTGGCCGGCACGATTTCGAATGACCAGCGCCAGGTCGCTCACCCAGATGTCCGTCATCGCAAGCTGGTTGTCCGTCTCGCTGAAGTCCGGATTGTGGCTGGCGATGAGAAAATAGAAACCCGGCTTCAGTTCCGCCGGCGCGGGCAGTTCCGCTGTGCGCTTCTTGAAGTCGGTGGTGGGCGGCAGCGGCGCCGACCATTCCAACGCCGGCGCCTTGGCGAGCACCGCCTTGCGCTCGGCGTCGCTGAGATTCTCCGGCCGGCGGTGCCGGCGATCGAGAAAGTCATCCCAGTTCCACTCGACGGCGCGGAACCAGACGCGGGTCACGTTGGCGTACGTCACGGCGATTTTCGGCCACGGCGCGTTCCAGATGCGTTCGGTGGTGACGCTGGCGGACCTGGATTCGATCTGGGCGATGAGGTTGGCGCATAGCCTGCCGCCGGGGCTGTTCGGATGCGCGTCCCGGCCGCGGGCGGCCAGTTCGTGTGCTTCGGCGGGATTGTCCTCCTCCCGCAACTGCGCGGCCCAGTGATACAGTGCCATCGCGGCCAGTTCGTGGTCGCCATGCTGCCCGGCGAAACGTCTCAACGCCGCCTTGAAGCGCTCGGCTTTGCCCTCGCCGCCGGCGATGTTCTTGCCCCAGATCAACCGCGCCAGGTCCACATCCAGAAACGCCGTCGGGTCCGCGTCCTTTTCGTGGAAGCGCAGCAGCGCCTGGTAAAGCTGGACGGCCTTCAGCGCGGCGGCGTTGGTGTCGGTGGTGACCGGCTTCCAGGTGAGGAACTGCGCCGGCGGGTCGAAGATCGGGTCGTCGGCCGCAATCTGGAAGGCGTCTTGCGGGCGCGCGCCGGCCTGCTCGCCGCTGGTGTGGAACTTCAGCGCCTCGTGGGCGATGAAGTCGTACAGCGTCGGTCGGTACGCGTCGGGTAGCGAACCTTTTGGCAGCACATCGTCCCACACGCCGATCGGGCTGGCCTGGAGTTGTGGCTCCGCGGCGAGCGCGGCGGTGAAATGCCGGTCAATCTCGGCGAACAGGCGCGGCAGGTCCCAGGTGGTGAAATCCGGTCCGGGCGCCTGCGCCGTGGCCGTGCGCTGGAGGAAACGCCAGCGGTTCTGCTGGAAGTACTGCCAGTACCAGTGCGCCAGAATCGTTTCGAGCAAGGGCCGGATTTCGCCCGGCGCGGTCACCAGCTCGGCCTGGAGGCGGGTGATCTTTTCCTCCGGCCTGTGGCCTTCGATCTGGGCTTCGAGAACGATCTTGCGGCAGAGGGCGCGGGTGGCCTCGGCCCAGGCCCGGTCGGCCAGGGCCTTGCGGAGGACCGGCTCGAGCGCCTCGAGGGCGGTCCGGGGCAGGCCCTGTTGGACGGCGGCTTCCACCTTTTTCCAATTGGCCTCGCGGGGCGACGCGGCGTGCATTCCGGCGGTGAACATGACGCAGACCAGTGCGACCAGGATTTGTTTCATGGCTCCAAGTGTTGCGGGACAGTGTGCCCGGCCAACCGGGCCGGCAACTACGGATTAGACGGCAAAGGCTCGAGAGAGCCGCCCGGCTTCCGCGAATCGGCGTCCTGAGCCGGAAACCACGGTCAGGCCGGCAACACGCACGGCGCCCCGGCCAACTCGGGCTTTCGGGTTGCGCGGCACCGGTGCCGCGCGTCCAGCCAGCGGAGTGGCGGGTCCCTGCCTGGCAGGGCCGCCTTACTTGCCAAACATGGTTTTGAGCCGCTCGCCCGTGGTCTCTTCCTTGTACTCGGTTTCCTCGTTCATCTCGCGGATGCCCGGCAGGCGGTTGCGCTCGTTCTCCGCTTCCTCGGCGGCTTCCTCCGGCGTGCGCAGGATGGTGGGCCGGATGAGGATGATGAGTTCGCTGCGTTTGTTGTCGGTGCTCTTCGAGCGGAATGCTGCGCCCAGCAGCGGAATGTCCTTGAGCAGCGGCACGCCGGAGCTGGTCTTGCTCTTGGAGGCGCGGATGTAGCCACCGAGGATCACGGTCTCGCGGTCACGCACCGAGATGGTGGAGGTGGCGTCGCGGTTGATGGTGCGGGGCTGCTTGCCCACACCGGGAAACTCCTCGAAGCCGGAAATTTCGGAAATGGACTGCGAGACTTCCATCACCACCAGCCCGTCGGGCGTGATGAACGGCGTCACATCCAGCGTGGAATCCACGTTCAACTGCTGGAAGTACGAGCTGGGGCCGTAAATGGAGCTGCCCTGGTAAGTGCCGGCCACGAACGGCACGGTCTCGCCCACGGTGAAGGTGGCGGGCGTGGCGTGCGTGGTCTGGATGCGCGGGCGGGCGAGAATCTTGCCGCGGTTCTTGGCCGCCAGGGCATTGACCGCCACGTCCAGGTCGTCCCGGTAGCGGGCGAGGTAGGTGAAACCGCTGCCGCCGGTGAAGTTGGTGATGGCGCTAACGAGGTTGCCGTTGTTGCTGGCGGCGGTCTGAGTGAGGCCGTCGCTGCTGGTCTGCGGCCGCATCAGCCAGGAGACGCCCAACTGGTAGGTGTCGGTGAGCTGCACGTCCATGATGATGGCGTCAATGACCACCTGCGCCATCAGGCGGTCCACTTTGGCCACGATGTTGGTGATCATCTTCATGTCCTGCTTGTTGGCGAAGACGATCAGGGAGTTGGACCGTTCGTCCGGCACGATGCGGGCGTCCTGCAACAACTGGACCTGGCCGGCCTGCTGGCCGGCGCGGCTGAGAATCTGCTGGAAGCGCTGGTTGAAGGTGGCACCCGCGCTGGCCGGGGTGGTGGTGACCGGCCGCGGCACGGCGGGTTGGATGGGCGTGGCGGCAGCCTGTTGTGGTCGGTACAGGCCGGCGGAGGCGAGTTCTTCCTGAATTTCGCCCGCAAGCGGCGTGGCGGCGGCGTCCTGCGGATAATACCCGCCCGAGCGGTACGGCGTGGTGCCGTAACCGCCATAGCCGCCATAACCACCATAGCCGCCGTAGCCCATGCCTCCCATGCCGCCGATACCGCCGCGCGTCGCGCGGGTGGCGGTGCGCTGCATGCCGGTCGTGCGGGCCACGGCGCCGGCCGCCGACGGCGCGGCGCCGCCGCCGGCCCCGCCAATCAGCGAGCTCATGGTGTTGTAGATGTCCGTCACCATGCCGTACTTGATGGGGATGACCTCGAGCTTGTAGTCGTTCTCCACCTCCACGTCTATCTGCTCGATCATCTCGCTCATGCGCTTGACGTTGGCCGGGTAGTCTCGCAGCACGATGGTCTGGGTGGCGTCAATCGCGAGGATGCCGTTGGGCGTCTTGGCAAAAGTGCCCACGATCTGCTGCACCTCCGAGGGCACAACGTGCTTCAACTTGAGAATCTTGGTCACAAACTGGCCCGTCTCGGCGAGGTCCTTTACCTCGCCTTTGGCAAAAGCGCTGCCTTCCTGCAGCACGGTGTTGGCCGGCACGGCGCTGACGAACTTCTCGCCCACGTTGACCATCGCGATGCCGTTCATCGCCAGCACGGTGTCCAGCGCCTGCACGGCCTCCGCGGCGGTCCAGGGCGTCTGGTTGCTGAGCATCACCTGCACCTTGGGCAGCGACGTGGCGCGCAGCACGGTGCGCTGGGTCAACTCCGCGTACAGCGTGAGCACCACCTCGAGGTCCGCCATCTGAAGCGTCAACACCCCTGGCGCGTACCTGCCGTCCGCGCCCACGCCCGGGGCGTTGGTGGACGCCGGCGGGATGCTCTCGGCCAGAGTGGCGCCGCCGGGCAGGGGCGGCGCGGCCGCCGGCGGGAAGGTGGGCTGCGCGGCGGGGGCTGTACCGGGCGGCCCGGGTAGCGGGGTGGGCTGAGGGGCCAGGCGGGGTGCGGGTGCTTGTGCCGGCGCCGCTGTGGCGGGTGGCGTGCCGGGTCGCGCGGGGAGTTGCCGGGGAATGTTCGTGGCCGTGGGAAAAGCCGGGAACTGCGGCGCCACCACCGGGTTGGTGCGCGCGCGCAAGGCGGGTGGCAACGCGGGCGGCGGCAAGGTTTGCGGCGCCGTTTCGGCCGGCGGTTCGGGGTCCGCCGCGGGCGGCGCGGCGTCGGCCGGCAACGGCGGGGAATCGCCTGCGGGAATTTCAGGTTCGGCGGCGGCCAGGCGGCCGCAGAGCAGGCCGGCGCACAGCAGAGTCAGCAGGGTGGAAACAGTTTTCACGGTGTCTTGGGACTGGAATTGGTGGTGGCGACGGCGGCCGGCGCGGCCGCCAGGGCGGGCGCCGGCCGGGGAGTGGCTTTGGGCTTTTTTTGGTAACTCGCGACAAGGGTGATGCTGCCGTTGAGCCGGTAGCGTGGCGGGTCGGGGCGCAGGTCCATGTCCCGGACGCGGATCATCGAGTTGCCCGAGCCTAGGGCATACAGGAAGCTAACCAGTTCCTTCTCACCGGAGTTGACGCCGATGATCACGGTCTGCTCGTCGAAGAAGGTGTTGGTGCTGGTGGTCACGCCTGGCGTGCCGGCGCGGGTGCTGGTGATGGGCACGGCGTGTTGCTGGGCCTGGACCTGGATGGTTCGCAGCAATTGCAGGGCCTGTTCCTCCTGAAGGACCGCCGAACCCTGGCCTTCGAGCTCGGCCAGCCGCGCTTCGTACCCCGGGATGCGCGCGATCTCGGCCTGATAGGTCTGGAGTGTCTTGCGGGATTTTTCGAGCGCCTCGAGGGCCTTGCGCCAGTCGCCGGCCCGGGGCCAGACGAACAGGGCGCTCAGAATCAACAAGGCCACCGCGAGCGCGCCGACGGCCAGCCGCTTTTCCTGCGGCCGCAGGTTGAGCTGGTCGAGGAAACTCATGGCAGGTCGCGGCGGTTGATCTCGCACTCGAGGTTCCAGGTGGCGGGCAGGTCCGCCCGGCCGGGGCCGGGCCCCTGGATGGACTTGGTGGTCACCTTGCTGAACAGCGGGCGCCCGGCCACGGTGGCGTTGGCGAGCGCCTGGTTGTACTCCGTGACCTTGCCCTGCTGGTCCACGGGCACCGAACCGATCAAGCCGAGCTTCTTGCCGCGCTGAAAGGTGATCGTGTTGAGCGTCATGGACTCGGGTAGCGCCTCGGCGGCGGCCTTCCAGCAGTCCAGCGCGGCGAATTTGAGGTTGACCTGCTCCTGGAGGATTTCCAGCCGCGCCTTGAGCTGCTGGGCCTTGGTGTACTCGGCCGAGCGCAACGCGATCTGGTGGTCCACGCGCCCCTTCTGGTACTCGAGGAGGCTCAGCCAGGCCATGTACCCCAGCACGACGAACACATACACCAGCGCCACCGCGCCCAGCGCCCGCATCCAGAGCCGGTCCACGAATTCCTGGCGGTACCGCGTGAGCACCTCGCCGGGTACCAGATTCGCCTGCGCCTGGGCCCTGGCGCACACCGCCGCCAGGTCCGGCGCGGACAGTCGTTCGCGCACCGTCACGGCCCGGCCGGCGAAGTCACGCAGCGCCGGCTCGAAATGCGCCGCCACCTCCGGCGCGGCCCCAAGCGTGATGGCGGACTCGGCCGGCAACCAGCCCTCGACCTCGGCCGCCCAGGCGGTCCGGCGCAGCGCGTCCGCCAGGGCGTCGCCCGCCCGGGCCTCATCGGTGAAGCGAGCCAGGCTGAGGTGCCGCAGCCGGCCTTCCGCCCACCACGCGGTGAGGCAGGTGAAACCGGTGGTCTCGCGCCCGACCAGCACGACGGTGCCGTCGCGGGGCGGGGTCAGCGCGAGTAGTTCCCGCAGCACCGGTAGTTCCAACCGGTCAGGCCGGTAGCCGGCGGCCTCGAGCTGCTGCAACTGGGCTTCCACCGCCTCGCGCTCGGCTATGACCACCACGGCGGTGAGCGGTTCGCCGGGGTTGCCGGCTACCAACTCGCTGGTCCAGACGGACTGCGCCGCGGGCAGCGGCGAAAGCTTTTCGATCTGGAACTCGATCAAGGCCGGGACCTCCGCCGGCTCGCCGGGCGGCAATTCCACGACACGGACGTACACCTTATCCGCCGGCAGCCAGGCGATATTCAGTCGGGGCTGCCACGTCTGTCGGAAGGTTTTGCCGACGCGGTCGGCGGGGAGTCGGTCGCTGGCGGCAAAGCGGGTTTCCGCGGCGAGCGTGGCCGTGTCCCCCTTGCGGGTGAACTGCCAGAGCAGGCGCCCCTCGCCGGTGGGGGCGAGCACGTTGCAGGTGGTCCAGCGTTGGGCTTTGGCGGCCATGCGGTCAGTTCTTTTCGTCGCCCAGCAGGGCCGCGAGGTGTTCCTCGACCTGGGTCACGCGGAGGACTTCCTCGATGGTGGTGGGTTTTTCCGGGTGGCAGACCCGTTCCCAGCCGGCCATGCGCAGGGTTTTCATGCCATCGGCGATGGCGTGGCCGGCGATGGTGCTGGCGGGCGCGCGGTTCATGATGAGCGGGCGCATGCTTTCGGTGACGACCAGCAGTTCGTAAATGCCGGTGCGGCCCTGGTAGCCCAGGAAGCGGCATTCGTCGCAACCCGCGCCCTTGAAAAAACGGGCCGTCTCGATCCGCTCGCGCGGGAAGCCGATCTTGAGCAGGTACTGCGGTTCGACGGCTTGCGGCGCACGGCATTGCGGGCAGATCAGCCGCACGAGGCGCTGGGCCATGACCGCCTCGACGGACGAGGCGACGAGAAACGGTTCGATGCCCATGTCAATGAGCCGGGTGAACGCGCTGGGCGCGTCGTTGGTGTGCAGCGTGCTGAACACCAGGTGGCCGGTCAGCGCGGCGCGGATGGCGATCTCGGCCGTCTCGAGGTCGCGGATTTCACCGACCATCACGACGTTGGGATCCTGCCGCAGAATGTGGCGCAAACCCACGGCAAAGGTCAGGCCGATCTCCGGTCGGACGGCGATCTGGTTGATGCCGGCAATTTCGTACTCGACGGGCTCCTCGACCGTGATGATGCGCTTGGTGGGGACGTTGATCTCGGTGAGGAACGTGTACAACGAGGTGGACTTGCCGGAACCGGTGGGGCCGGTGACCAGGAAGATGCCGTGAGGCTTGCGGATGAGTTGCTGGATGGCCTCTTCCTCGCGCGGCGGCAGGCCCAGGCTGGGCATCGTCCAGATCTGGCCGCCGCGCCGCAGCAACCGCAGCGAGGTGCTCTCACCGTACACCGTCGGCACGGTGGACACGCGGATGTCAATTTCCTGGCCCTTGATGCGGACGTTGATGCGGCCGTCCTGGGGCAGGCGTTTCTCGGCAATATTCATGCCGGCCATGACCTTGATGCGGGACAGGATGGCCGACTGGTATTTCTTCAACTCGTTCGGGACCGGCGCGCGGTACAACATGCCGTCAATGCGGTACCGGATGCGCAGGTCAGTCTCCATCGGCTCGAAGTGGATGTCCGTCGCGCGGCTGTTGTACGCCTCCCAGATGATCTGGTTGACGAACTTGATGACACTCGCCTCCTGGTCCTCGGCGGTGATGTCCTTGCTGGCGGCTTGCTCCTCGTCGCCGGTGTCGTCCTTGGCCATGCCGTCGAGGGTTTCGGCGCCCACGCCGTAGATGCCCTTCAGCCCCTTGTCCACCTCATCCTGTGGAGCCAGGGCGAACTGCGCCCGCTCGCCCAGGTCGAACAGCACCGCGTTGACCAGGTCCGCGTTGAACGGGTTGGCGGTGGCCAGCCAGACGCGATTGTCCTCGATCTTGACCGGTGTGACCTGATGGCTGAAGGCGACCTTTGGTGAAAGCCGCCGGCGCAACTCGCGTTTGGCTTCGTCGTCTTGGGGCAGAGTCACCCGCTCCAGGTAAGGCCAGCCCAGGGCGGCGCTGAGCCGGGACAGAAACACCGGCTCAGGCAGCTCGGTACGGCGTTGGAGATGGCCCAGCAGGCTCTTGGCCTTGGTGTCGCTGTCCGGTTCCGCCAACCACTCGCGGCGCCACGCCTCGAACTGGTCGGGCGTGACCAGCGCGGCCTGGTGCAGAAGGCTTTTGATGCTTGTCGCTGCCATGTTCAACGTGGCTCGCCAGGGGGCAATACAGTGGGTTTCAGAAAAAGTTGCGGCGCCCGGCACGTTGGGTCCCCAGAGATTCTCGCCGGCGGGCGGCCCCAACCCCGGCCGCCCGCGCCGCCCCCGCCGGTGTTTCGGGATAAGCGGCTGCGGCCTCAAACCGATTGGAGGGTGGGCTGGAACTGCAGTTCATACAATCGTCGGTAATGGCCTTCACGCGCGAGCAGGTCCGCATGCCGGCCGGTTTCCACGATCCGGCCTTCCGCCAGCACCACGATCAGGTCGGCGTGGACCACGGTGGACAGGCGGTGCGCCACGCAGATGGTGGTGCGACCCTCCATCAATTTGTCCAGCGCCGCCTGTACCAGCCGCTCGGATTCCGTGTCCAGCGCGCTGGTCGCTTCATCAAGGATCAGGATGGGTGCGTCGCGCAGCAAGGCGCGGGCGATGGCCAGCCGTTGCTGCTGGCCGCCGGAAAGACTCACACCGCGCTCGCCGATCACCGTGTCGTAGCCGGCGGGCTTTTCCAAAATGAACTCGTGGGCGTGGGCGTGGCGTGCGGCGCGTTCGATTTCCGCCTGTGTCGCTCCCGGCCGGCCCAGTTCGATGTTCCGGCGGATGGTGTCGTTGAACAGGATGGTCTCCTGGGTCACCACTGCCATCTGCGCGCGCAGCTCTTTCGTGGCGACCTCGCGCAGGTCCACCTCGCCGATGCAAATGCGGCCGGCCGTGGGATCATGGAAACGCAGTAACAGATGGGTGAGCGTGGTCTTGCCCGAGCCGCTGGCGCCCACCAGGGCCACCAGATGCCCCGGCGGAATGGTCAAATTGATGTCCCGCAAGACCGGCTTGTCGCCGTAATCGAAATCCACATGCTCGAAGCGGATTTCCCGTCCGGCCGCGCGCAGAGGCCTGGGCTGCGCCGGCTCGGGCAGGTCGGATCGCGTTTCCAGCAGCGCAAACACCCGCGCGCTGGCGGCCTGGGCCTGCACCAGGCGGTTGTACACCTTCACCACCGTGCGGATGCGCGCGTACATGAGCATGATGGCGCTCACAAAGGCCATGAAGCCGGCCGCGCTGGCGCGTGGCCCGGTGCCCAGCGCCACCACCCCCAGCAGCACCGCCGCGCCCACCATGCCGAAGAACTCGATCAGCGGACCCGGCAGTTCGCTGGCGCGGATCACCCGCATGTACTGGCTGATGAACCGTTTCATGTTCCGCCGGTAATCCGCGGCGGCGATCGGCTCGAGGTTGTACGCCTGGACGATGCGCACCCCGCTGAGCGCCTCGTGCAGGCCGTGAAACACCGTCGCGGTCTCGTTTTGCATAGCCGCGGCAGACTTTCGGATCTTCCGCGCGTACACGATCACCGGCACCAGACAGAGCGGGAAAATCAGCAGCGACAGCCCGGTCAGACGCGGCTGTTGCGTGACCTGGTAAATGATGAACGCAACCAGCGCCACCGGGTCCTTGACCGCGGAGACCAGCGATTCGGCGAACGAGGCCTGCAAGGTGCCCACGTCATTGGCCAGACGGGACATCAGTTCACCCGTGCTGGTCCGGCTGTGGAAGCTCATGGGCAGCCGGAGTAAATGTTCGAACAGCCGACCGCGCAAATCGGCCACGGCGCGCACCGCGACCCAGTGCAGCAGGTACTGGTGGAGGTAATTCACCACGCCGCGCCAGGCCATTACGCCGGGCAGCACGGCCACCACCCCCATCACCACCGGCAAGGTGGGCGTAACGCTCAAGCTTTGCAGCCGCTCGCCCAACCATGTGGCGAGGTCCGGCCAAAACGTGGCCAGCTTGGCCAGACCGGACTGAATTTCGGCGCCGCCGGTTTGCGGGAAAACCACCGCGAACACGAAGTAGATGGCCAAGACCAGCAGGACTTCATTCACCCCCGCGACCAGGCCCAGCGCCACCCCCAACGCCAGGCGCACCCGGTAAGGGTGCGCCCACGTCAGGAGCCTGCGCAGAAACAAAACCATGCCAGCGCCCAAGCATGCCAAGGCGCGCGCGCGCGTCGCGAGGATTTTCTGGCCTGGGGCAGGAATCGCGGGGCCATCCTTCACGCTCAGGGAGGGGGCCGGAGTTCCCTGTAATGGCTTGAAATCCGAGCGGTCAAGCCGCACCCGATCTCCGGAACGGGATCAAATACCCGGCTACGGCTTTGAATGCGAAGACCGAAACCAGGCGGTCGGGATGCGCCACGCCAAGGAGAATTGGGGTCTTCGACGTGAAATTACCCTTGACGCATGGACGAGAAGTGGATAATTGTTATGCATCTTACGTAACTTTATCATGATTGCAGAGCAAGCCAAGCCAGCCTCACATGAGGGCATTCCTAATGCCACCCCCGCGGCAACAGGTACGGTTGCCGTCCCGGCTCCGGCCAAGCTGACCCATAACGAGGTCATCAAGGAGGCCGTTCCCACGCTGGCCGGTACGATTGCCACCACGCTCAAAGACCCGGCGGCGGGCCGCTTTGCCGAGGACGACGCGCAGTTTCTGAAGTTTCACGGCATTTACCAGCAGGACGACCGCGACCTGCGCAAAACAGGTAAAAAGTACATCATGATGGTCCGCGGCCGCATTCCCGGTGGCGTCCTGTCCTCGACGCAATGGCTGGTCTTTGACGAACTCGCGGCCCGATACGGCAACCACTCGCTCCGGGTGACCACCCGCCAAAGCATCCAGTTTCACGGCGTGGTGCTTTCGGGCCTGGGACCGCTGGTCAAAGGCATCAACGAGGCGCTGCTTTCGACGCTTGCCGCGTGCGGCGACGTGAACCGCAACGTGCTCGCCCCGCCCACACCGGCCTACACGCACGCGCGCGAGGCGGTCTTCGCCGATTGCCTGCGCGTGGCCGACGCACTCAAGCCGCGGACCCGCGCCTACCACGCGATTTGGATTGACGGGGTGCAGCTCGATCTCGAAGACCCGGCCAACAAGGATTTCGTGGATCCGCTTTATGGCAAAACCTACCTGCCCCGGAAATTCAAAGCCGGCTTCGTCATTCCACCGGTTAACGACCTGGACATACTGACCAATGATCTGGGCTTCATCGCCATCGTCGAGGATGACCGGTTGGTGGGTTACAACCTGGCGGTTGGGGGCGGATTGGGCCGCAGCCACGGCAACGAAGCGACCTACCCGCGGCTGGCGGATATCCTCGGCTGCTTCACGCCCGATAAACTGGTAGATGTGGCCCGGGCCGTGCTAACCATCCACCGCGACTTTGGCGACCGCACCGACCGCAAGCATGCGCGGCTCAAGTATGTCGTGCAAGAACGCGGGGCAGGCTGGACGCGCGCCGAAATCGAACGGCGGGCAGGGGTGAAGTTCACGCCCGCGCGGCCATTCCACTTCACAACCACGCACGATCTGCTGGGCTGGCATTCGGCCGTGGACGGTACGGTATTTTTCACCCTGCATGTCGAGAATGGCCGGATTCGCGACACGGACAAGCAGCGCATGAAGGCGGCGCTGCGCCGCGTGGCGGAGCGTTTTCCCTACTGCGAATTCCGCCTGACCGGCAACCAGAACGTAATCCTGGCGCGCCTCGCGCCCGCTGACCAGCCGACGGTTAACGCGTTGCTGAGCGAGCACGGCATCAACACGCGCAACCAGGCGTCCGTGCTGCACCTCGCGGCTATGGCTTGCGTGGCGCTGCCCACTTGCGGCCTCGCGCTGGCCGAGGGCGAGCGCTACCTGCCCAGCCTGTTGGACCGCATTGAGGCCTTGTTGGCGGAGATCGGCCTGGCCGGCGAGGAGATCATTATCCGCCTGACCGGCTGTCCGAACGGCTGCGCGCGACCGTACACGGCGGAACTGGCGTTCGTGGGCAAGGCGCCGGGTCGCTATCAGGTCTGGCTCGGCGGCAACGGGGCCGGCACGCGGCTCAACCGGGTTTGGCGGGAGATGGTTAAAGACGCCGAGATCGAGGCGGAATTGCGGCCGCTGTTCGTGCGGTTCCGGGATGAACGCAAGCCCGGGGAGCGGTTTGGCGACTGGGCGGCGCGGGCGCTTTGGACGAATTGAACGGGTTGTCAGTTCGTCGCCAATCGGTTCCGGGCCCTGCCATGAACTCCGAACAGCTTTCGCGCTGGAACGCCGAACTGCGTTCCCGGCCCACCATTGAGATTATCCGCTGGGCCATCAACCGGGCGGACGGCCGGGCGATGGTGTCCACGAACTTTCGGCCTTACGAGGCGGTGTTGCTGCACCTGGTCACGCAGGTCCTGCCAGACATTCCGGTGCTCTGGGTGGACCACGGCTACAACCGGCCGGCCACGTACCGGCACGCCGAGCAACTCCGGTCGCGGCTCAACTTGAACCTCAAGGCTTACCTGCCCCGGCTGAGCGCGGCGCACTACGACGCGGTCCATGGCGGGGTGCCGGAACCGACGCCGGCAAACGAGGAGCGCCTGCGGGCGTTCAGCGCCGTGATGAAGCTTGAGCCGTTCCAGCGCGGGATGCGCGAACTGGCGCCCGCGGTCTGGTTCACGGCGCTGCGCCGCGTGCAGAATCCCCATCGCGCCGGCCTCGACATCGTGACTGCCGATCCGAACTTCGGCACGCTGAAGGTCAGCCCGGTCTTTTACTGGACCGACGCCGAGATGGAAGCCTACCTCGCGGCGCACGGCCTGCCGAACGAATGGGACTATTTCGATCCCGCGAAGGCGGACGAGAAGCGCGAATGCGGCCTGCACATGGCGTGGGCGCGGGAGTACTCGGCCTCTGGCATCCAGCATCTGGGGAGTTGAAATGAGCGAAACGATCGAGCAAACCGAGTCTTGGAACTCAGCCCGTCTGTTGACGATCCGGGGGTACGATCTTTGCCGGCGCAAACCGCCCGCGAAGGATTTTGGTTTGCGTGAGCGGCTCTGGCGCGCGGCGGTCTCGGTGAGGAGCAGCGCGGCCGAAGGATGGGAAAGCCTTCCCCCGGTTGAAAAGCGTCCGGCGTACAACTGCGCCCGCCGGCCGCGCGGTGAGGCGCGATCCATGTGCCAGGTGCAGCCGGACCACTGGTTCATCAGCGCGGCAAAACATCGGTTGCCGCTCGCCCTCTCGAAATCCGGATCACCCGTCAGCGGATGGCTCCGTACCCTCGGCGGCCGCACCTGAACCAGTCATCCCCCCGCTTTCCCGGACTTCAGACCCGAGGCTCTGTCATGCCCTCCTATCACCTCGACCACCTCGCCTATCTTGAAACCGAGGCCATTCACGTGATGCGCGAAGTCGCCGCGGAGTTCGAGCGCCCGGTGCTGTTGTTCTCCGGTGGCAAGGACTCGATCTGCCTGCTGCGCCTGGCCGAAAAAGCCTTTCGCCCCTCGGACCTGCCCATGCCGCTGCTCAACGTGGACACCGGCCACCACTTCCCGGAGTTGAACGAGTTCCGCGACCGCCGCGCCGCCGAGCTGGGGGCAAAGCTCATTGTACGCAAGGTCGAGGACGCCATCGCCCGCGGTATTGCCGTGCCGGCACCGGGCGAGATCAGCCGCAACCGGCTCCAAATCCCGACCCTCCTGGCCGCCATCGAGGAATTCCGCTTCGACGCCTGCATCGGTGGCGCGCGGCGCGACGAGGAAAAGGCGCGCGCCAAGGAACGGTTTTTCAGCTTCCGCGACGCCTTTGGCCAGTGGGACCCGAAGAACCAACGGCCGGAGTTGTGGAACCTTTACAACGCCCGTCTGAACCCTGGCGAGCACATGCGCGTGTTTCCGCTCTCCAACTGGACCGAGTTGGACGTGTGGGAATACATCCGCCAGGAGCGGCTGGAGGTGCCGAACATCTATTTCAGCCACCACCGCCGATGTGTCCGCCGCCACGGCCAGTGGCTGCCGGTCACAGACCTGCTACCGCCCCGCCCCGGCGAGGAGGTGCAGGAATTGATCGTCCGCGTGCGCACCATCGGCGACATCATCAGCACCGGCATGGTCGAAAGCCGGGCGGACAGCGTGGACGACATCCTCGCCGAGATCGCCGCCGCCCGCGTGACCGAGCGCGGCTCGCGGGCGGACGACAAGACCGGTGAGGCGGCAATGGAGGATCGAAAAAAAGCCGGGTACTTCTAAGCTCCATGCTCCGGCTGGAGCGGCGGATTTATCTTTGCCAGCGCCAGCAGATGGCATAACGTTGTGTATCAGACAACAGGACCCGACACCATGAAAACGACCTGGCTGACCTTGGCAATCGTATGGCTGCTGGCCGGTATGCCCGCTCAGGCCAACGCCGTGCTCGAATGGAACGCGCTCATGATGCAGGCCATTCGGGCCAGCAACACCGCGCCCACCCTGTCCACCCGTAACCTGGCCATCCTGCACCTGGCAATTTACGACGCGTTCAATGCCATCCATGGCGGTTATCAACCCTATCGGCTCCAGCCGCCAGCGCCCGCGGGTGCCTCGGACCAGGCTGCGGTGGCAGCCGCCGGCCGGGAGGTCATGGGCGTGTTATACCCGTCCTTCTCGGCGCGCACCGAGGAACTGTACGCGCTTCAGGCCCGCGAGTTTCCAACCGGCCCGGCCACCGAGGATGGCCTGGCAGTGGGGCTGACTGCGGCGCGCGGCCTCCTGGCCGAGCGCAGCGCCGACGGCTCAAACACGGAAATCCCTTACATCCCCAGCGCCGCACCGGGCCAGTGGCGTCGGACCCCACCGTTTTACCGGCCGCCGCTGGACCCGCACTGGCGGTACGTGAAGTTGTTTGCCATTCCCGAGGTTGAGCCTTTCGTGCCGCCGCCCCCGCCCGCGATGGACAGTGAGGAGTACGCCCGCGATTTCAATGAGGTTAAAGCCATCGGCGCGAAGAACAGTGCCATCCGCACCGAAGAGCAAAGTCTGATTGCTGTCTTCTGGTCCGATTTCAGCTACACCGCCATGCCACCGGGTCACTGGCATGAAATCGCCGCCACCATCGCCGCGAAGGCGCCGCTTTCCCTGCGGGAAACCTGCCGCCTGTTTGCCCTGTTGAGTCTGGCTCAGGCCGACGCCAGCATCGTCTGCTGGGAAACCAAGTACCGGTACAACACCTGGCGCCCGGTCACCGCTATTCAACGGGCGGGCGAGGACGGCAACCCGGCTACTGAAGCCGACCCGTCTTGGGACCACTACCTGGTCTCGCCGCCCTTCCCCGAGTACACCAGCGGCCACAGCACCTTCAGCAAGGCCAGCGCGCAGGTGCTGACGCATTTCTTCGGCTCGGATGCCATTACCTTCACGGCAACCTCCGATTCGGTGCCCGGTGTCACGCGCACCTACCACAGTCTGGCGGCCTGCGCGGATGAAGTGGGCATGAGCCGCATCTATGGCGGCATCCACTTCATGTTCGCCAACCGCGAGGGCAAGCGCTGCGGCGCGCGGATCGCCGATTTTGTAACCGCCAATTACTTTCTGGAAAACGCCGCCCTGCCCCGGCTCAGCCTGGATCTGCTCGGCCCGGCGGGCGCACGCATCCGCGTGCATGGCCACGTTGGCCGGACGTGCGTGCTGGAGGCGTCCTCGGACCTCCGCCAATGGACGGTCATCGCCACCAACATTGTAGCCGTGGCCGGCGGGTGCGTGGTGAACGATCTGAGCGCCGGCAGCCCCACCCGCTTTTACCGCGTGTCCGAACCCTGACCCATGACCTCCGCCCCGCCCGTCGAACTGCTCCGCTTCAACACCTGCGGCTCCGTGGACGACGGCAAGTCCACGCTCATCGGCCGGCTGCTCTACGACTCGAAGTCGCTCATGGAGGACCAGCTTGAGGCGCTCGAGCGCTCGGCCGACATCACCGGCGGCGGCCAGATCAACCTGGCCAATCTCACCGACGGTCTGCGCGCCGAGCGCGAGCAGGGCATCACTATTGACGTGGCCTACCGGTACTTCGCCACGCCGCGCCGGCGGTTCATCATCGCTGACACCCCCGGCCACGTGCAGTACACCCGTAACATGGCCACGGGCGCCTCGACCGCGAACCTGGCCATCGTGCTCGTGGACGCGCGCAAGGGCGTGGTCGAGCAGAGCCGCCGGCATACGTTCATCGCCGCGCTGCTCGGCATTCCGCATGTGGTCATCGCGGTGAACAAGATGGACCTGGTGGACTGGAGCGAGGCGCGCTTCCGGGAAATCCGCGGCGAGTTCGAGGCGTTTTTGCCCCGGCTGGACGTGTTGCGCGACGTGAAGTTCATCCCCATCAGCGCGCTCCGGGGTGACAACGTGGTGGAGCCCTCGACGAACACGCCGTGGTACGAGGGGCCCACGCTTCTGCGCCACCTCGAAAGCGTCCACATCGCCAGCGATTTCAACCTGAGCGAACTGCGCTTCCCCGTGCAATGGGTGAATCGCCCCGCCAATCCCACCGATCCAGCGCTGCACGACTTCCGCGGGTACAGCGGTCAGATCGCCGGCGGGATTGTACGGACCGGCCAGAAGGTGATTCTGCTGCCCGCCGGCCAGCGGACGACCGTGACGGACATCTGGACCTACGACGGCTCGTTGCCGGAGGCCTTCTGCCCGCAAAGCGTGACGCTGCGCCTGGCCGACCAGGTGGATTGCAGCCGCGGCGACATGTTGGTGGGCACGGAACACCCGCCCGGTTGCGGCACCGAACTCGAGGCGCGCGTGGTCTGGATGCACCCGCGCCCGCTCACCGCCGGCCGCAAGTTCCTGCTCAAGCACACCACCGCCAACTGCCGGGCGGTCATCACCGCGCTCGAGGACAAGATCAACTTCGAGACGCTGGAGTCCGAGCCGGAGGCGCCGGCCCAACTGGGGCTGAACGACATCGGCCGCGTGCGCTTGCGTACCACCCGGCCGCTGGTGTTTGACAGCTACCGTGTGAATCGGCTCACCGGGTCGTTCATCTTGATCGAGGAGGGCACCAACCACACCGTCGCAGCGGGCCTGATCGAGCCGCCGCGTGAGCTGTGGAAGCCCGAGTTTGAGGACTTCGTGATCTGACGGCCGGTCGCGAAGCGGCTTGGAGCGGGAGCAGACCGGCATTGGCAGCCCGGCTCAAACCGGAACCGTCCGGTTGAACGCCTCAGGTAAACGACCACTGTTGGAAAACCGGGGCGGCGCAGAAGGGGGATCCGAACTGGCTACCTGCGTTGAGCGGAGCAGCGGGGCGCGGTTCATATAACCAAGTGGTTGGGAACTGCGTTGGTTGGCCAAACGTTACCATGCTACAGGGAATCCCCACCAATACGTGTGTGATTTGTCACGAAGAACTTCCCACCCGTAAAGTATGATACCTCCCCGCCGCGGAGTCTGACCACGTACTCCTGTAGTCGCTCGAGTACGCGGCGTGGGCCACCTCTCCGCAGTTGAAACTGGAACACAACTGACAAAGGTTCGTTCGTGGTCTCCACCGTGATGCCGATGGGCACCCCCCATTCCGCCTTGGTGGCCCAGTCGAATCGACCTTTCTGCTTTTCGTCGAGAACCGAACCAGTGTCATTCGTAAGGGTCACCGAGTACACGGTGAGCCCTGCATTGGGAGGGTTCGTAACTCCGAAAACCGCCTGCGGACGCCCGCTGGCCGAGTTCGTAAAGCCAAGAAAGCCGATGGCAACATGGGGAGGACCTGGTGGGTGCATCATCAAATATAACGGAATTAAGGCCAGGAGGATTAGCCCTACGGCCAGAACTGTAAGCAGCGTCCGTTTTGTGCGCATGGATTATGGTGATTCAGCCGAACGCCAAGGTCAGCGACGGGAGCCAGCCGCCGCTGACGTTCGATTGATCTCTGAGCGGATCGGTTGGCTCCCGTTCGCTGGACCGTCCGGTTGGGCGCTTGCCTTGATCTCAAACACCGTACTGGTAAAGGACCTTGGCCAGGGCTGTAGCCGGCCCAAGAACTGTCGGTAATAGATCCCCAGCTTGCCAGGCAACTTGAGCCCCATGAGCCAATGGTGCGCTCGGCTCGACCACGGTGTTCTCAGCAAAGGCTCGTAAAAGCAACGGAACCTGTAAATGCCTTCCTTCGGTGGTAGCTCCACTTCCAACTGTACCACTTGCCCCTTTCGAAAAACCCGCAACGTGCGAATGTCATCAGATATCCTGCCATCATCCGACCATCGCGAATTAGTTAGGACTTCCACGCAGCAGGCAAAAGCATAGTCTCGGGACGTTTGATTGGTAGCGGAAAGCAGCACCGATGGTGGCGCCTCACCGCTCTGTTCAGCTAGCACTCTAACACCCACGGAGATTTTAGGGGATTGGCCCGGCGCAAGTACGATCACTGTCAGCAGGATGAGACACGCTACCGAAAAGCAAACGAACGTCGCCCATCGCCAAGGGAGTCTCTGAAGGTTCATGGTTCTTGTTTGACCGTGTAAGATGCATGAAGTTTGCCTCTGCCCAAGGTTATGCAGCCATCCTCCATGCCAACCTATTCCCCTTTGGCAGGTCAGAATGGGTTTGTTCCATATATGCTCGCAGCAGATCGGCGGGGATGTCCAGCGCGCTTTCACGAAGCCTGACTCTTCTTCAACGGTGACTTACCGGCCAGCGCAGCCGCCAGCTTTGCTGAAAGACTTGCTGACCCAGGCAGGCAGCACCGTTGAGCGGGGAGAAGCTTCGCCGCCGGGGGCATGTGGCGGATCTACCGGCCCAGGTCTGCCGCCAAAGTCGGCGTTATCCGTTGAAGCTGTGGGCGGTCCGTCACATTGATGCATAGCGCCGGAGTCTGCTGCCGAGTGTTTCCTGCGCGCGCTGGTAGGAAACCCGCTTGCCGGCCTAACCCGGAAACTAAAGTGGGGCCGGCGGGATGTGCCGCGCCACGACCCACTTCGGTTTTTCGGGCTCAATCCTCCCGCACCAGATCCCCCACGGCGGCCTCGCCGGACATCACATCGGCGACGATGGTGGTGCCGTCGGCCGGGCCGCTGATCCGCACCTCCCCCACCCGCCGGCCCGCGCGAAAGACGCCCAGCCGCTGCTCGATCCGGGGCGAACTGTGGAAGGCGAAGTCCACGATCACAAACCGCAGGCGGGGGTTCAGGAACACAACGCGCCCTTGCACGGGCGTGACCGGCGTCACCAGCGGATAACGCGCGTCATCGCGGGATTCGACTGGCGCTTCACGGTTGGCGGGGGCACCGGGTGGAGTCGGGGCAGGATTGGCCGTCGGTGAGGACGTTTCTCGGGCGCAGGAAACCGCCCCCAGCAGGGCGAGCAACACCGCAACACCCGTCGTCGCGCGCATGAGCCGATTCTCCGCGCGGACCGCCGGGCCGTCAACCTGCCGTCGGCCTGCGGCGCGCTGGAGTTTGGGCTGTCGCCGTCCGGCACGGGCAGGTACGGTGCCGGCGTGAAGCTCTCAGTCAAGAGCGATTACGCCGCGCGGGCCGTGCTGGGTCTCGCGCGCGCCTTCGCCTCGGGCGCCACCAGTAAGGTCGAGGAACTGGCCGCCGCGCAGCACGTCCCGGCCAACTACCTGATCCAGATTCTCATCGAGCTGAAGGCCAAGCAGTTGGTCCGCAGCGTGCGCGGCAAGGATGGCGGTTACCTGCTGGCCCGGCCGCCGGCCCAAATCACACTCGGTGACGTGCTCCGCGCGGTGCATGGCGAGGTGGTCGAACCTCCGGCGCTGGCCAACCCCGACTGCCCGTCGGAGTTGCGCGAGGCCTGGGCGCGCTTCAAGAAGGACACCGAACACGCGGCCGACAGTGTGACCTTCCAGGACCTGCTGGACCAGGCCGCCGACCAGGGCAAGATGTACTACATCTAAGGCGGAGCCCTTTGACTCCACCCGTAACGGACGCGAATTCATACGAATGAAGACAGGGATTCCACTTGGGGCAAGTGGCCCTTCATGGCGCCGGCCGCGAAGCCCGAGCGGCGCGGGGCGAGACTCTGTTGAGCCCCGTCTCCACCGGGTAGGAGGCACAAAGGCAACGGCTGGGAGGGCCGTAGCCCACGTCATGGAGAGTCCGCCTTTGCCTTGACTGTCAGTGCGCTTGCTTGCAGACGCTGACTGACATCCTGCGGGCCGAGATTGCCGCCCGCGGCGCGATTTCGTTCGCGCGCTTCATGGCGGCGGCCCTGTACGAACCGGGGCTGGGCTACTACGAGCGCCCGCCCGGCCGGATCGGTCGCACGGGGGATTTTTTCACCAGCGTCAGCGTCGGCCCGGTGTTCGGTGAGTTGCTGGCGGCGCGTTTCGGACCGTGGCTGTGGTCGCTGGACGTGCCACGCCCGCAACTGGTCGAAGCCGGCGGGCACGATGGCCGCCTGGCGATAGACCTGCTCGGCGCGTTTGGCGCGAGCGACCCCGAACGGGCGGCGCGCCTCGACTACATCCTGGTGGAACCCTCGCCGACGCGCCGCGCCTGGCAGCGCGAGACCTTGCGCGAGCTGGTCCCGCAGGTCCGGTGGGTCGCCGACCTGGCGGAGCTCGCAGCCGGCGGGGTTCACGGCGTCATCTTCGGCAACGAGTTCCTCGACGCGCTGCCGGTTCACCGGCTGGGCTGGGATGCGGCGGTGGGGGATTGGTTCGAGTGGCAGGTGGGCTGGACAGAGGAGCGCTTTCATTGGGTGCGGCCAACGGTTGCGGGGCGGCCGGCCGCGCTGGACCCCGCCTTGCGCGAGGCGCTCGCCGCGGAATATGGCATCCTGCTGGAGCCGGCGGTGCGCGCGGCGCTGCCGGACGGCTTCACGCTCGAAGTGCGCCCGGCCGCGACCGCGTGGTGGACGCTTGCCAGCCGGGTGTTGGGCTCGGGTTGGCTGGTGGCGATTGACTACGGCTTCACCGCCGCCGACGCCGTCCAGCCGGAGCGGCCCGGCGGCACTGTGCGGGCCTACGCGCGGCACCGTGCGACGGACGACGTGCTCGCCGAGCCCGGCCGCCAGGATCTCACGGCGCACGTTAATTTCCCCGCGCTGATCGCGGCCGGCGAGCGCGCGGGCTTGCGGACCGAAGGGTTGTTCTCGCAGGCCGCGTTTCTTGTCGAAGGCCTCCGCGATGATGCGGCGGTGGCGCAGTGGACCGCGGCGCGACGCCGGCAGTTCCAGACGTTGGTGCATCCGCAGCACCTGGGCGAGCGGTTCAAAGTGCTGGTGCAATCCCGGCGGCCGTCCCCGAAATGAACGTCCTGCTCGAGCACGTGCTGGTCTGTTTCGCGCTGCGTGAAGAAGCGCGGCCATTTGAAGAATGGGCCGGGCACCGGCCGCACCTCCGGGTGCTGCTCACGGGCATGGGGGCGGTCAAAGCCCACCGCGCGGTGCAAGCGGCTCTGAGCGCGGTCCCCCCGGCAGTGGTGCTGAGCTGCGGCTTCGCCGGTGGGCTGGACCCGGCGCTGGCGCGGGGCGACGTGGTCTTTGCCGCGGATCCGGGGTTTGGCTGGCGGGACCGGCTGCTGGCGGCCGGCGCCAAACCGGCGCGGTTTCACTGCGCGGAGCGCATCGCCGCCACGGCGGCCGAGAAACGGCAGCTCCGCGAGTCCACCGGCGCCGACGCGGTCGAGATGGAGTCCGCGGCCATAGCGGCGGAATGCCGGCGGCGCGGCGTGCCGTGCGCGACCGTGCGGGTGATCTCGGATGCCGCGGGCGAGGACCTGCCGGTGGACTTCAACCGCTTCCTGGGCCCCGACCACCGGCTGGCGTTACTCCGCCTGCTCGGCGCCGCGTTGCGGCAACCCGGCCTGCTGCGCGCGCTGCTCGAGCTGCGCCGCACCACCCGCGAGGTCGCACAAAGGTTGGCGGCGGTGCTGGCCGCGGTCACGGCCGCGGACTGGCCGTCGGCACCGCCGTCTCCCCGCTCGTAACCGGCCGCGTTTTGGTCTGCTCGCTCCAGGCCACCAGCGTCGCGCCGACCACGATCAGGCCCACGCCGGTCCAGCGCAGGGCGCTGATCTCCTCGTAGCGGATGAAGCGCGCGGCGATGGCGGTGATGACGAAGCCCAGTGAGGTCAACGGCCAGATCAGGCTCACGTCCTTTTGGGACAACAGGTACAGTAGGATGCCGAAGAACGCCGCCTCAAAGGCCACGCCGAGCAAGATGTACTTGTTGGTGGCGCCACGACCGATGACCCGCGCCAGTTCGTTGGCGGAAAGGCGTTTCACCTCGCCGATTTCGTGCAAGCCCTGGCTGAGCAACACCACCCCCACGGCCTCGAGCACCAGGCCGATCAGTAAAATGACGATAATCTTGAGCATGTCAGAGGTCTTGGTAGCGAATGAAGCGGATGCCTTCCGCCGCCGCCAGCGCGCGCACCCGCGGGCTGACCAGCGCTTCGAACTCGGACCGAAAGTCCGTCAGCGATGGATGCGAGTAAAGCTCGGAATCACCGGCGGGTAGTCGCGGCAGCAACCGCAGGAGGTAGGCCTCGTCCACGCGGCCGTTTTGCAGCAGGCCGAAGACGTGCCCGGGGTGCCGCAGCCCGGCCCGGCGCAGCCGGGGGCGCGCCCACGCGGACAACAGGTTGAAGATCACCGCGTGGCTGAACCGATACGCCCAGGCGCCGCGCGCCAGCCGCGCGTTCAGCCAGAAGCGGTCGCGCGTGAGCCGGAGGGCGCGAATGCCCCGCGCCGGAGCCAGGTCCAGCAGCAGCCGTAACACCACCGGGTGCAGATGGATGTTCAGGTGCCCGTTGACGTGGTCCAGTGGCAGGCCGGTGCGGGTGAAGGCGTCGAGTTGCGCGGCGATTTCCCGCTGCAGCGCCGCGCGCTGGTCGCGCCGGAAAAAATACCGCCAGCCGGCCCGCGCGGCGCTGGCCGGCAACTGGCCATCCGCGCCGGCCAGGCCGGGGTTGGCCTCCGTCGGCAACGCGGCCCGGCCGCACGCCAGCGTGAGATGCAGACCGATGCCCAGCGCCGGGCAGGTGCGCGCGCGGGCCACCGCGTCGGCGGCGAAAGGCTCGTTCACCATCAGGCTCGCGCTGGTGAGGATGCCGTCGCGGTGCGCCGCCTCGATCGCCTCGTTGATCGCCAGCGAGCGGCCGAAGTCATCGGCGTTCACGATCAGTCGCCGGCGGCCGGGTTCAGGCGGGGCCATAGTTCGGCACGAACGGCCCGATGCGCAGCCGCCACCACGTGCGGCACACCAGGAAGAGCTTCGTCGCCCTGGAGACGCGCGCGCGCGGGCCGGTAAACACGTCGAACCCGCGGGCGGTCAGCCGGTCGAGCAGCCGCCAGTACACCGCGCCCATGAGTTCCGCGGCGATCAACGCCCGGCGGTCCTCGGCCGGCAGCGCGACGGCGGCCTGCCGGTAGTAATCGCGCGCCCGCGCGGCGACACTTTCGGCCAGCGCGCGGAAGCGATCGCTGTACCTTCCGGCCAGGATGTCCTCCGCCGGCACGCCAAAACGCGCCAGTTCAGTCTCCGGGAGGTACACGCGGCCGCGTGCGGCGTCGTCATGCACATCGCGCAGGATGTTGGTGAGTTGAAACGCGCGGCCCAGCGCCTCGGCGTACTCGGCGCTGCGTGGATGGCGGCAGCCGAAGATGCGGATGCTCAGCAGGCCGACGGCTGAGGCGACGCGGTGGCAGTACAGCTCAAGCTGCGGCCAGTCCGGGTAGCGCGTCCGGTCGAGGTCCATTTCGCAGCCGGCCAGGATTTCGTTGAACAGGTCGAAGGGCAGGCCGTAGGTGCGGATGAAGGGCTGGAGTTCGCGGTTGACCGGGAAGCGTGGTTCACCGCCTTCGCAGGCGCGGCGCAGATCTTCGCGCCAGGCCGCCAGGCCCCGCCGGCGTTCGGCCACGGCCACGGCGTCCTCGTCCGTGACGTCGTCCACCTCGCGGCAGAAGGCGTACAGCGCGGACATGGCGGCCCGCCGGGCGGGCGGCAGCAACACAAAGGCGAGCGCGAGGTTCGACGCGCTTTTGCGGGTGATGGCCTGGCTGACCGACTCGCTCACAGGCCGGGCGGCGTCTCGCCTTCCGGTCGGGGAGGTGGCAGCCCGCCGGTTTCGGCCAGGGTCGGGTTGCGGCCGCGGTGCGCGCGGCGGCGGCGACGACGGCGGTGATGGGTGGTGCCTGCGGTTTCCCCGGCCTCCGCCGCGTCTGCCGTGGGCGCGGCGTCCGTGTCCGCGGTTTCCTGAGTGGGCGCGGGGCGGTGGTGGTGATGGCAATGCCGATGATGACGGTGGTGCCGACGGCGGCCCTGCCACCACCAGAACACCAGCAAGAGCAGCAGCACGCCCAGCGCGGTGCAGGTGATCAGCACGGCCATCGCGTCCTGACTGATGCCGGGCACGGGCGCCTGGGGTGCCGCTTCGGGGGCGGCCGGGAGCGCGGCGAAGAGGCGCGGCAACTGCGGGGCGTTCATGCGTCCGGGTCCGGGGCTGGGGCGTCGTCGTGCACCTGCGTGAGGGGGATATTGAGGTGCTGCAGCCGGTAGCGCAAGGTTGGCAGACTGATCTGCAACTGCGCGGCGGCGCGATTGAGGCTGTAGTCGCTGGCCTCGAGTGCGCGGAGCACCAGCTCGCGCTCGTAGGCGGCCAGGCGTTCCTCGAGCGGGCCGGTCGTGGCCTCGGGCGTGGGGGGTTGGTGGCGCAGCCGGTTTTCCACGGCGAAGTCCGGCAGGTTCTGTGGCTGGAGCACCTCGCTGGATTCGAGGATGACGCCGCGTTCAATGACGTTGCGCAGTTCGCGCACGTTGCCGGGCCAGTGGTGGCTGAGCAATTTGGCGCACGCCGCCGGAGCGATGTCCCGGATGGGTTTGTTCATCGCGGCGCTGAACTGCGCCAGGAAATGCCGGGCGAGCAACAGGATGTCGTCGCCGCGCTCGCGCAGTGGCGGCGGCCGCAACTGGACGACGTTGAGCCGGTGGAACAGGTCCTCGCGGAAGGAGCCGCGGCGGATGGCCTCGACGATGTCGCGGTTGGTGGCGGCGATGACGCGGACGTTCACGCGCAGCTCCTGGTTGCCGCCCACGCGGGTGAAGCTGCCGTCTTCGAGGAAGCGCAGCAGCTTGGCCTGGAGCGGGCGGCTCATGTCGCCGATCTCGTCGAGGAAGATGGTGCCTTCGTCCGCCTCCTCGACACGGCCGGCCTTCTGGCGGAGGGCGCCGGTGAAGGCGCCTTTCTCGTGCCCGAAGAGCTCGCTTTCGAGCAGGCTTTCGGGGATGGCGGCGCAGTTGATGCGGACGTAGGCGCGGCGCCGGCGCTGGCTGAGGGTGTGGATGGCGCCGGCGACGAGTTCCTTGCCGGTGCCGCTTTCGCCCAGGATGAGAACGTTGGCATTGGCCGGGGCCACGGTGAGGATCAACTGGCGCAACGCCTGCATGGCCGGGCAGTCACCGATGATCTGCTCGATCTGGACCGCCTGGCCCACCTGGGCGCGCAGCAGGGCCAGCTCGCGCGCCTTGAGGTAGTCCTCCGCGCAGCGGCGGATGGCGTGCTGAAGGCGCTCGGGGTCGAACGGTTTGGGCAGATAGTCAATGGCGCCGGACTTGATGGCCTGGACGGCAAGCTGCGAGGTGTCGTAGGCCGTGATCATCAACACGGGCAGGTCCGGTTTGCGAAGCTTGATCTCGCGGATGAGGTCGTAGCCGCTCATGCCGCCGAGGCGGGCGTCGGTGATGACGAGGAAGAACTCCTGGGTATTGATGAGCCGCAGCGCCTCCTCGGCCGACTCCACCGCGCGGACCTCGTAGTCCGGGCACACCGCCGCCATCATGCCCTCGAAGATCGCGCGAGCATTTTTCTCGTCGTCCACGAACAGCAGCGGCGGAAGCGACGCGGTCATGTGCGCAGGTGCAACAACGTACGAGCCGGGAACTTTAGGACAAAGCGCGCACCGCGGCCAAGCGTGGAATCCTCCACCCAGACGTTCCCGCCGTACAACTCGACGTTGTGCTTGACGATGGCCAACCCCAGGCCGGTGCCGGTCGCGCGGGTGGAAAAGTACGGCTCGAAGATGCGGCCGCGCAGTTCCGGCGGCACGCCGGGGCCGTCGTCCTCGAACTCGACCCGCACCGAAAAATCCTCGCCCTGGCGGGTGCGGATCCAGATGTTGCCGCGGCCCCCCATCACGTCGCGGGCATTCTGGAGGACGTTGACGAAGGCGTCCTGGAGGTGATTGCGATAGGCCAGGAGTTGGGGCAGGCCGGCGGCGTAGTCGCGGTGGATGCGCATTTCGTACTGCACGGCCGGCGGAAACACCCGGGCGATGGCCGCCTCCAGCTCCTCCTTGATATCCAGCTTTTCCACACGTCCCTCGACCAGTTGGGCGTAGCCCATCAACTCGGTAATCAGGCGGTCGGACTTTGCGACCTCCTCGCGGATGATCTGGATCTGCTGGGTGATGGTCTTGCCCTCGCGGACGGTCTTCTGGAGGGTGTAGGAGGCGGTGCTGATGATGGACAGCGGGTTCTTGAGCTGGTGGGCGATCTCGGCGGCGAGCCGGCCGGAGGCGGCGAGTTGTTCGCGGCGCAAGGCCAGCACGCGTTCCTCCTCGCGCGCGCGGCGCTCCCGCTCGATCAGGTAGTTCAGGCCCTGGAACCACCCCGCCACCAGCACCAGCAGCACCAGCCGCAGGGCCAACGGCCGGCCCAGCCCCTCGGCCACCGCGAACGGGTCCGGCAAGCTGAGCGGCGTGCCGGCCGCCCCCGCCACGTCCGGTTGCGCGAGCCGGGCCAGTTCGGTGTCGAGCTGGCTGATCATCCCGTCAGTGACGGCACCCACGGTGAAGCTGAGGATCGTGAGCAGGTTCAGTGTCACCTGCAGGGTGACCGAGGGCATGGTGCGGCAGTTGCGCAGGAGCAGGAGCACGTACAGCCAGTAAAGCTGACTCTCCACCCCGCCCGTTAATGCCACGATGGCCGCCAGGAACCACGCGTCCAGCAGTGCCACGCCGAACACCAGCGCCTGCCGGCCCGACGGCCGCAGGTGCCGGACGCCCAGCAGGAGAAAGCCCGTGCCCACGCTCAGCGCCAGGTACAGGAAGAACAGCGCCTGCACGGTGCGCAAGGCGATCTGCCACGCCTCGTGCATCCCGGCGCCACGGTCCTCCCAGCCCGGCACCCGGCCGGTGTTCGCCAGCCCGCTGCCAAACAGGTAATAAGCCACCAGCCCCAGCACCACCACCCGGATGATCAGCATGACGTCGCGCTCGAAAAAGCGGGGCGCGGCGGGCTCCGGGTGTGGACTATCCCGACGCTGAACCCAACGGCGGAGCCATTCCTGAATGGCGGGCCAACGCACGAGGTTCATGGAAGCGGAAGGCCGGTCCTCAGCCGCTGCCGCCGACCAGGGCCAGCGCCCGCGCGGCGATCTGCTCGACCGGCCAGAGGCGGCCGATGCCCTCATAGCCGCAGGCCAACAGGCCTTCCTCCGGACCGATGAACTCCGCGCCCCGCGCGGTGAGGGTGGCCACGTTTTGCCGGGTGGCGGGGTGGAGCCACATTTTGCCATTCATCGCCGGGGCCAGCAGCACCCGCGCCTCCGGCCGCAGGGCCAGCGCGATGCAGGTCAGGGCGTCGTCCGCCAGGCCGTGGGCCAGTTTGGCGAGGCAGTTGGCCGTGGCCGGCGCCACCAGGAACAGGTCCGCCTCGTCCGCCAGGCGGATGTGCGCGGGCTGCCAGCCTTCATCGGCGGCGTACAGGTCGGTGACGACGGGGTGCCGGGACAGGGTTTGGAACGGTACCGGGGTGACGAAGCGCTGCGCGTCGGCGGTCATCACCACGTGTACGGCGCAGCCGGCCTTGGTGAGCAGGCTGGCGAGGTCCACCGCCCGGTGGGCGGCGATGGAACCGGTGACGCCGAGGACGATGTTCGCGGGTCGTGACATGGCGCTAAGCGCGACGACGTTCAGGCGCCCGACCCGGACGGCCGCCGGGCGGTGCGCAGTTTTTCCGCTTCAAGGATGGCCTGCACGCGGTGCAGGTCTTCCGCGACGCTCGCGCTGAGGACAAGATAATCGAAGTGCCGCCATTCCGCGATTTCCCGGCGGGCCTCCGCCAGACGGCGCTCGACTGCCGCCGGGGCGTCCTGGCCGCGGCGCCGCAGGCGCTCCGCCAGGATTTCAATCGAAGGGGGCGTGAGAAACACCGTGACCAGCGCCGCGCGCAGGGCGGGATGGTCCGCCGCCATCGCCCGGATGCTGGCCGCGCCCTGGACATCCACGTTGAGCAGCACATCCCGGCCGGCTTGCAGCAGGTCCAGCACCTCGGCGCGACGGGTGCCGTACCGGTGGCCGTACACCACGGCGTGTTCGAGGAATTCCCCCCCGGCGACCTGCTGCTCGAAGGTCTCCGGGGTCAGGAAATGGTAGTCCCGGCCGTCGCATTCGCCCGGTCGGGGCGCGCGGGTGGTGCAGGTGACCACGCGCGCCAACCCCGGCACGGCGGCCAGGAGCTGCTGGCAGAGGGTCGTCTTGCCGCCGCCCGACGGCGCCGAAATGAGCAAGAGCACCGGCTGGGGGGGAGGGAAGAGTAGGACACTCATGGCGCGGCGCTCACTCGACGTTCTGCGCCTGCTCGCGGAACTTTTCCAGTTCCGTTTTTAAAAGCACGACCGCTCGTGAGATGGCCGCGTCGTTGGCCTTGGACCCGATGGTGTTGATCTCGCGGCCCATTTCCTGGGCGAGGAAGTCGAGCAACCGGCCGACCGGTTCGCGGGCCTGCAGGGCCTGATCGAACTGGGCGAAGTGGCTTTCCAGACGCGTCAATTCCTCGGAAATGTCCGCGCGGTCGGCGAAGAACACCACCTCCTTGACCACGCGCTCGTCATCGGCGCGCAGCCCCTCCAGGCCGGCTGCCCGGATGCGCTCGAGGAGCTGGCGCTGGTAATCGCGCGCCACCTGCGGCGCGCGGCGGCGAATGGACGCCACAAGCCGGCGCATGGCCTTGATGCGCGCCGTGAGGTCGCGGGCCAGGTGCCGGCCTTCGGTGGCGCGGGTCTTGAGCAACGCCGCCAGCGCCTTCTCAAGGCTGGTCTCCAGCAGCGGAGCGAGGGCGGTGGCATCGGTCTCGGGGTCCTCGGTGCGTACCACACCGGGCACACGCAGCAGCGTGTCCACCGTCACCGGGGCCGGCAGGCGCAGGGCGCGGGCCAGCTTGCTCAGTTCGGTGGCATAGGCGCGGGCCAGCGAGACGTTCAGGTGGACGCGGCTGCGCCAGGCTTCGTCGGCGGCATGCACCCAGACCCGTGCCGTGACCCGGCCCCGGGCTACGCGGCGGTTGATGGCGTCCCGGACGCGGGCGTCCAGGGGCTCCAGCTCGCGGGGCAGGCTGAGCTGGAGTTCGCTTTGCTTGCGGTTTACAGAACTGACCTCGACGGTGACCTTGAACCCGCCGCGCGCGGCCTCGCCGCGACCATACCCGGTCATGGACTTCATCGTCGGCGGAGTATGGGCCAGGCGGGGGAGGGTGTCGAACCCGGAATGGGGTATCCGGCGCGATCACCGAGTTCGCGCTTGAGGAAGCGCGCGCGTCGCCTATGCTCGCGACGTGGCCCACGGGCTTCATCTTTCTCAGCGCTTGTCGCTGCAGCAGGTGTTGGCGCCGCAACTTCAGCAATCGCTGGCCTTGTTGCAGGCGCCGGTGCTGGAATTACAGGCCCTGGTCCGGCAGGAACTGGCGCAGAATCCCGTGCTCGAAGAGGTGTCCGCCCCCGAACTGGCCCGGCAGGAAGCCCCCCCGCTGACCGACCCGAACGACCCGCAGGAGCCGCCGGCGGACGTGAAGTTCGATCCGGCCACGGAAAAACCCTCCGCCGCGCCGGCCGACGATTTCGAGGCGGAGTTCAACCGCCTGCTGCAGATGGACCAGGAGTGGCGTGATGTGTTTTCGCAGACCAACCTGCCGCAGCGCGCCAGCGAGGAAGACGAGGAGCGGCGGCAGTTCATGTTCGATTCGTTGGTGGCCGGAACCTCGCTCCAGGAACATCTGCTCGAACAAGTGCGGCTGTCCGAGTTGAACGCCCAGCAGCGCGCCGTGGCCGAACTTATCGTTGGCAACGTGGACGACCGCGGCTACCTCCAGTCCAGCCTCGAGGAAATCGCCTTCTCGGCGGGGGTGCCGGTGGCGACCGTGGCCGAGGTGCTCAAAGTGGTGCAGAGCTTCACCCCCCCCGGCGTGGCGGCGCGGGACCTCCGCGAGTGTCTGCTGTTGCAGCTCGAACGGGCCGGCCGGCGGGATTCGCTGGAATACCGCATCGTGGACCAGCACATGGAAATGCTGGCCAAACGGCGCTTTCCCGAGCTGGCCCGCACGCTGGGTGTGGACCTCGAGGGGGTGAAGGCCGCCGTGGACCGGATCAGCCACCTCGAGCCACGCCCCGGGCGCGAGTTCAGTTCCGAAGAGCAGCAGTACGTCGTGCCGGAAGTCCACGTCACCGCGAACAACCCCGAGGTCTTCCAGTTTTCACCCGCGGAAATCCGGGACCTAAACCGGCTCCTCGAGGCTTGGGCGCCACTGCTCGATTCCCCGACTCCGGAACCCGCCCGCCCGCCCGAGGAACCGGTGATAGCCAACGGAGAGCAGACCGCGCCGAGCCTGCCCGCCCTGTGGGCAACCCCGCCGGTGGATTCCTTCGCCCGGTATGTGTGGACGGCGTTGGCGGACAACACTCGCCAACTCGCGCGGGATTACCGCCGGCAGCCGGGCGAGCCGGCGCGCCAGGCGCTGGTGCGGGCGTTATGCAAGGACCTGAACCGCCTCCTGACCGGGCCGTCGCTCTTTGACAAGGCCAGCGCCAGCGCGGTTACTTTCAGCCGCGAGACCAGCGCGCGCGGCCGTGAGCACCCGCAGGGTATCAGCCGGGTGAAACTGAACCGCCTGGTGCTGGAAGAAGCATTTCCCAGGGTCTTTCTGCCCAACTCCGAGGAGGACTACCTCGTCAGCGGCAACAACGACACCATTCCGCACCTCCGGATCAGCAACACCTACAAGGACCTCATGGCGCGGCCGGACAGCTCCGCCGAGGTGCGCGACTACATCCGCGAGAAGATCCGGGCGGGGAAATTTCTCATCAAAAGCCTCCACCAGCGCCAGCAAACACTGGTGAACATCGCGCGCGAAATCGTGCGGCGGCAGCGCGAGTTCATGGACAAGGGCGTGTCCCATCTGCGGCCCATGACCATGGCCCAGGTGGCCCAGGCGGTGGGCGTGCATGAAACGACGGTCAGCCGCGCCGTCTCCGGCAAGTACATGGATACGCCGCAAGGGGTGTTCGAAATGCGGTACTTCTTTACCTCCGGGCTGCCCACCGCCGGTGGCGAAGGCGCTGTTTCCAACGAAAGCGTCAAGCAGTTCATCGCCGAACTGATCGCCCAAGAGGACAAACGCCGGCCGCTGTCCGACGAGGAAATCGTCCGGCTTCTCGGCGCGCGCAGCGTGATCATCGCCCGGCGGACCGTGGCCAAGTACCGCTCCGAGTTGAACATCCTGCCCTCGCACCTGCGCCGCGCGTACTGAAACGGACCGGAGGCTCCAGGTGTCCCGCCGCCGCCTCCTCATAGCCAGCCCGGCCATGTTCGCGGCTGCGAGTGTCCGCCGCTTGCTGGAAGAGGCACTGGACCAACTGCGAGATGCTGGCGAACACGCAGAACTGGCCGCCAGTCGCGACCTCGACCAAGCACGCAACCTGGCTGCGGCGGCGGCACCGCGTTTTGATGTGGTCATTGCCGCCGGCGGTGACGGCACCGTGCGGGCGGTCGCCACGGGGTTGCTGCAGGCGGGCGAAAACGGCGCGGCGCTGGGTTTGCTGCCACTGGGCACGGGCAACGACTTCGCCGCGCAACTGGGGTTGCCGGATTTGGTGACGGCCGTTGTCGCTTTGCAGCGGAGTGACGAACGCCGCGTGGACGTGATCCAAGTCCGGAACTCGGGAGGCGGTTCACAGCCGGAACACTACGCATTGTTATTTGCCGCGGCGGGATTCGCGCCCGCCTTGTTGTTGGCCACCAGCCCGCGACTCAAACGTTGGCTGGGACGTTCGTGGTGTTACGCGGCGGGGTTCTTTCGCGCGCTGCCCGGCTTCCAAGCGCCGCAGTTCACGGTGCGCGCGGATGGCCGGGAGTTCCGCGGGCGATATTTCCACGTTTGCGCCGGCAATAGCGCGCAAGCGGGCGGGGGCGTCATGCGGCTTTCGCCGGGCGCGCGGATGGATGACGGCTGGCTGGAGTTGTGCCTGATCGAGGCGCTGGGCAAGGCGGAGATCGTTCGGCGCTTTCCGCAGTTGGTGCGCGGCACGTTCCCCGGCCATCCCAAGGTAAAATACTTCCCTGGCCGGGAACTGGCCGTCGAATCGGCCACGCCGCGGCCGCTCGCGCTGGATGGAGACGTGGTGGGCGTCACGCCGGCAACTTTCCGCGTGCTACCGGGGGCGCTGCGCGTCGTGGCGCCGGTCGCCGGCCGGGGGCGCTGAGTGCCTACAGGTGCTTGAACTGTGGCTTGCCGGTCGGACGCGCTGTCCAAGAGCGCGGGTCAGATTCAACGGAGGTGTAGCCGCGCCCCGCGGCCCGTCCCTTCGGCCGATGGAACAGCAAGGGTGTTTCGGGCCGAAAGCGGATGCCAGGCCGCCCCAGCCCGCCCGGTTATTCGCCGGGTCAGGACTTGACGCGGGGCAATCTTAATAGATAAGTACAGGTTCGGTCATGTAGGTTTAACCCTGATATGCAACCAGACTCACCCGACGCTGGCGGCCAGGTGGCCGTCGCGCCCGGCGACAGCCGCGGCCCGATTGGCGCGCGGCGGCTGGCCTTCGTGGCAATAGCCGTCCAGTTCGGGCTCATCACGCTGCTGGTGCAGCACTGGAAGCTGGAGAACCTGACCTTTGCCCGGCTGCTCCAGTTGGCCTTTATCGGCTTCATTGTTCATCATCTGTTGCCGCTTCGGTTTCGGCTCCCCTTCTTTGCCCTCTTCTCGCTGGCGAGCATTTTCATCGTTTCGGTCCCCTGGCTGGGGGTGCTTGCCGGGAAAGTGCCGCTGCTGGACCTGCTGGGACGGCTGGTTCCCGGGGCCGCGTTGGTGGGAATCGGGCTGGTCTTGATCGGCGTTTGCCATCTGCCCATTCCCTTCGCCGCGCGCATCCTGGTGCTGGCAGCCATCGGCGGATCACTGGCGGTGTTGCGTGCCAACGCACAATGGGTGCCGGCGCTGTCCGACATCTGGATCATCCTGGGGTCCATGTTCGTGTTCCGGATCATGGTTTACCTGTACGATCTGAAGCATCGCACGGCTCCGTTCGGCTTCTGGCGGTCCGTGGCCTATTTCTTCATGGTACCCAACGTCTGTTTTCCGCTGTTCCCGCTGGTGGACTACAAGACGTTCAACGCCACCTACTACAACGAGGATTGGAGCCGCATTTACCAGACCGGCGTGCATTGGATGTATCGCGGCATTTTTCACCTGTTGCTTTACCGGCTGGTGTACCAGTTGGCACCGTTGGACGTGGCGAACCTGTCGTCGAACCTGGATGTAGCCGGCTTCATGGTCGGTACCTATCTCTTGTACCTGCGGGTGTCCGGGCAGTTTCACCTGATCGTCGGGCTACTGCACATGTTCGGCTTCAACCTGCCCGAGACCCACCACCTTTATCTGCTGGCCTCGAGCTTCACAGACTTCTGGCGGCGGATCAACATTTACTGGAAGGACTTCATCATGAAGCTCTTCTTTTATCCGTCGTTTTTCGCTCTGCGCAAACGGGGTCCGCTCAAAGCGATGGCGCTCGCCACGCTGGTCACGTTCTTTCTGACGTGGTTGCTGCATTCGTGGCAGTGGTTCTGGATTCGCGGCAGCTTCCTGTTCACCTGGCAGGACATTTCCTTCTGGGCGATCCTCGCGGGTTTGGTGCTGGTGAACGCGCTTTACGAAGCGACCACCCCCCGCAAGCGCACCCTCGCGGCGTCGCGGGTCGGTCTGGGCGCTCGTGCCCTCACCGGACTGCAGACACTGGGCACGTTCCTCGCGATTTGCGCCCTGTGGACGCTCTGGTCGGCCCAATCGGCGGAGGAACTGCAAGCCCTGACGGATGCCTTGACGGCGCCGTCCACCCGCGACCTGGCCATCCTGGTCGGGGGCATGCTGACCATCGTGGTCAGCGGCATGATCTGGGGACGATCCGGGCGAGATTCCTCCGAAGGCGGGGCGACCAAGGCGGCGCGGGCACCTTTCAACTTCTGGCGCTCCGTCGCCACGGTGAGCGTCGGTACCGCTTGTCTGCTGGCGCTCCCCGCGCTTTCCGTCCATGGCGGTCGGCACGTCGAACATCTGGTCGCGACGTTGCGCGGGGAGCAACTGAATGTTCGTGACATGGCGCAACAAAGACGGGGCTATTACGAAGAACTCGATGAGGCGCAGGTGAACCACCGCAGATGGCGAAACACAGCGGCGCCCAAAGGCTGGCACGACGGCCGCGCGGCGATCTTGCGCGAACGCAGCGACTTCCTCATGTCCGAGAACGCGCCCTCGGTGTCCACGATCCTCTCCGGCGCGCCCGCCACGACCAACCCGTTGGGCATGCGGGACCGCCTGTACGACCCGGACAAACCTCCGGGGACCTACCGACTGGTGTTGCTGGGCGCCTCGCACGAGCTGGGCACCGGCGTCAAGGACGACGAGACCTTCGAGAACCTCGTGGAAGACCGGCTCAACCGCGAGAATCGTTCGGCGACGCCGGCAAAATACGAAATCCTTAATCTCTCGGTGGCTGCCAGCAGCCTGTTCCAGAAGCAGCAGCGCCTGGAGCAGGTGGGGTTTGAACTCAAGCCGGACGCCGTCTTGTTCTGCATTTATGCGGTGGACCGGGAGTTTGTAGTGGGACATCTGGCCAAGGCGTTCCGCGCGGGCGTCGAAATTCCACCCGGCTACCGGGAGTTCCTGACCGACATCGCGCGCCGGGCCGGAATCCACGGCAGTCTGCCCAAGTTGGTGATCCAGCGGCGGCTGCAGCCGTTCATGCCTGAATTAATTGAGTGGGTCTTTCACCGGTTCAAAACGGAGTGCGAAGCGCGCGGCGTGCGGCCCATTTTGATTTATCGGCCCACCCCGACGGACAATCTGGACTTGGAGAGCACCGGCCGGCGGGAGCTGCTCGGCCCGGCGGCGGCCATCGGCTTGACGGTCATTGATCTGTCCCCGGCGTTTGAGGGAATCGAAGACCGACGCTCGATTTATCTGGCCGAATGGGACGAACACACCAACGCGCGCGGGCATCGGTTGCTGGCAGACACGCTCTACCCGCAGCTCGCGCCGTTGTTGGGCGTCGGCACCAGCGGTATCGAAGCTGGAGCCCAGTGAGCGGCCGCATCCATTGACCCGCTTTCAAGAAGCGCTATCTCAACCCCACCCCCACCAACCATGAGCGAACAAGAAATCAAGTCCGCGGTCAGCCATTTCATCCTCAACGAGTTCCTGCCCGGCGAGGATCCCTCGGCGCTCACCGACACCACCGCCCTGGTCAGCACCGGTATCCTTGATTCCATTGCTTTGTTGAAGGTCGTCACGTTCCTGGAAAGCCATTTCGGCATCACCCTCGAGGCGCACGAAACCGGCGTGGACCACCTCAACACCATCGCCGACATCGTCCGGCTGGTGCGGTCCAAACTGGCCTGAGCGGTCCTGACGGCCATTTTGATAAACATCCCGCCGGACGCTGACCATGAGCACCACCGCCTTGCATCTTTTGCTGGATGCCGCGGCCGCGCGATTCCCGGATCGAATCGCCGTCGAGGAATCGGGAGAGGGCGACCTCCGTTACGCGGAACTGGTCCGGCTTTCCGACCGCATGCGTGACCGGCTGCGCGCCCTCGGTGTGCAGCCCGGCGACCGCGTGGGCCTCTGCCTGGCCAAATCGGGCGACGCCGTCGCCGCCCTCTTCGGCATCCTGAAGGTGGGCGGCGCGTACGTGCCGGTGGATCCCACCGCCCCGGCCACGCGCAACGCCTATATCTTCCAGAACTGCGCGGTGAAGGCCCTCATCGTGGAAGAGCGTCTGGCCGCAGGTCTCCAACAGGAATTCTCCGCGCAGGGGTTCGCCCCGCGGCTCATCGTCTTGAACGGGACCGGCGCCGGCGCGCCGCTGAACGCCGCCCTGGATCAACTGGACCGCGGCCCCGGCGGCACCGCCCCGGTGGTTCCCAGCGCGCGGCCCCGGCCGGACGACCTGGCCTACATCCTGTACACCTCCGGCTCCACGGGCCGGCCCAAGGGCGTGATGCTCACGCACGGCAACGCCGCGTCGTTCATTGACTGGTGCTCCGCCGTCTTCGCGCCGCGCGAGGAGGACCGGTTTTCCTCGCATGCACCGTTTCACTTCGACCTTTCGATCTTGGACATCTACGTCTCGCTCAAGCACGGCGCGACGCTGGTCATCGTGGAGGAGCAACTCGGCAAGGATCCCGCCCGGCTGGCGCCGTGGATCGCGGCAAAGAAATTGACGGTCTGGTACTCGGCGCCCTCGATCCTCGCGCTGCTGGCTCAGTACGGGAAACTGGAGGCGTACGACTACTCCGCGCTGCGCCTGGTGTTGTTTGCCGGCGAGGTGTTTCCCATCAAGTATCTCAAACTGCTCCAGTCCCACTGGACGCACCCGCGCTACTTCAACCTGTACGGCCCCACCGAGACCAACGTCTGCACCTACCTGGAAGTGCCCGCCACTCTCCCGCCCGAGCAGGACGAGCCGCTCACCATCGGCCGGGTGTGCGCGCATTGCCGGGCCCTGGTCGTGGACGAGGCGGGCCAGACCGTGCCGCGGGGGGCTGAGGGCGAGTTGTGCATCGCGGGGCCCAGCGTGCTGCCCGGCTATTGGGGGCTGCCCGAACAGACCGCGAAGGCGTTTCTGCTCCGGGACGGCGAGCGCTGGTATCGCACCGGGGACGTGGTGGTCGAGCAACCGGACGGCCAGTTCAAATTCCTCGGCCGGCGCGACCGCATGGTCAAAAAACGCGGCTACCGCGTGGAGCTGGGCGAAATTGAATCCGCCTTGTACCGCCACCCGGCCGTGAAGGAAGCGGCCGTGGTCGCACTGTCCAGCGAAGACGGGGTCCGGATCAAGGCCTTCGTCTGCGCGCGCGATTCGGCGAAGCTCTCCGTGATCGCCCTCAAGCGCCATTGCTCCGAGCACCTGCCGCTGTACATGGTGCCGGACTTTTTTGTGCCGCTTGAAGCGCTGCCCAAGACCTCCACGGGCAAAACCGACTATCAGAAGCTCCGCGAACTGAATTGAGTCGGTCCGGCCCCGGACAACATGAAAATCCTCGTCCCCACCAAGCGCGTCCCCGCGACCGACGACCCGGTGCGCGTCCGCCCGGACGGCCTGGGCATAGACACCGCCGGGCGGGCCAGCGTGGTCAATCCCTTCGACGCGATCGCGCTGGAGGAGGCGCTGCGGCTGCGGGAACAAGGCTCGACCTCCGCCGAAGTGATCGCCGTGTCGGTCGGTGGCGCTGATTGCGAAAACGAACTCCGCACCGCGTTGGCGATGGGTGTCAACCGGGCCATGCGCGTGGACTCCGACGCCGCGCTCGACCCGTGGTGCGTGGCCCGGGTGCTGGCCGCCGTGGTGGCCCGCGAGCAGCCCGATTTGGTGCTCATGGGCAAGCAAGCGGTGGATGACGATGCCAACCAAACGGGGCAGATGCTCGCCGGCCTGTTGCGCTGGCCCCAGGCGACCTTTGCCTCGCGCATCGAAATCATCGAACCCGGCCTTCTGCGCGTGGCCCGCGAGACCGATCGCGGACTGGAGACCGTGCAAATCCGCCTGCCCGCCGTGGTCACCACAGATCTCCGGTTGAACGAACCGCGTTACGCCCCGCTGCCGGCTTTGATCAAAGCCCGGCGACTGCCCATCGAAATCCTCACACCCGCCGGTTTGGGTGTCACGCTGCAGCCCAAACTGCGCGTGGTCCGGCTTGAACAGGCCACGCTGGAACGCGCCTGCGTGCGGGTTGCCGACACGGCGGAACTCGTGCGCCGGCTCCGCTTCGAGGCCAAGGTCATCTGAACCCGTCGCCGTTTCGCCCATGAGCATCCTGGTGATCGCCGAACACGACGGAATGCACCTCCGCGCCGGCTCGAAGTCCGCGTTGAGCGCCGCCCGCGAACTCGCAGCCCTGCAAGACGCGCAAATACAGTGGCTGGTTCTCGGGAGCGGCCTCGAAGCGGTCGTCGCCGAGGCGGCCGGCTATGCGCCGGTGGTGTTCGCGGACCATCCGCTTCTGGTCCACCCGACCGCCGACCGCTATGCGCAGGTGATCGCGGACGTGGCGCGGGCGCGGGGCGCCACCCTGATCGTGGCCAACGCCAGCACCTTCGCGAAAGACATCCTGCCGCGCGCCGCCGCCCTGCTGGGCGCGGGCATGGCCGGCGACGTGACCGGCTTTGCGCAAAACGACGGCCAACTGCTCTTCCGCCGGCCCATGTATGCCGGCGCCGCCACCGCCACCGTGACGCTGGTGGAAGGCCCGCGCGTGCTCACCGTGCGTGCCTCGGCCTTTCCCGCGGCTGACCCGCTGCCGACGCTGGCCGCCTCCACGGCCTGGCCGGTGGACCCCGCCACGCTTCCCAACCTCATCGAATACCTCGGTTGCGAGTCCCGGCCCGGCACGCGCCCGGAATTGACCGAGGCCCGGGTGGTGGTTTCGGGCGGTCGTCCGTTCCGTAGCAGCGCGGAGTTTGAGGAGCTGGTGGGCGGGCTGGCGGACGCTCTCGGCGCTGCGGTCGGCTGCACGCGCGCGCTGGTGGATGCCGGCATTGCGCCAAACGAATGGCAGGTGGGCCAGACCGGCAAGGTGGTGGCGCCACACCTGTACGTGGCGTTGGGCGTGTCCGGCGCCATCCAGCACCTGGCCGGCATGAAGAACTCCCGGGTCGTCGTCGCCATCAACAGCGACCCGGAGGCGCCCATCTTTTCGGTTGCGAACTACGGTCTGGTGGGCGACGTCCGGCAATTCGTGCCGGAGTTGATCCGGGAGCTCGCCCGGTGAGCCGCCATGGACGCACCAGCCTTCGCGCAGTTGACCCGCGAAATTTTCGGCAACGTGCCGGAGGGATCGAAAATCCTTTTCTACCTGCTCTCGCTGGTCTCGCTGGGCGTCTTCGTCTGGGGTGTCGTCCGGCGGGCGCGCCTCTGGTTGCGGGGAAAACGGGACCCCCGGCCGGTCGAATGGCGCGCGGCCCTGGGCCACCTGGGGCGGCTGGTTCTGCTTCAAAGGCGGGTCCGCGGCCGGGGTGCGGCCAGCACCGCGCACATCCTGTTGTTTGGCGGCTTCGTGGTTCTCACCCTCGGCACGACGCTGATCGCCATCGAGCACGGCCTGGCGTGGCTGCTGGGCCGTGGCGCGCAGGAGCCCGTCTTCCACAAGGGACTGTATTTCGCCATCTATGAGCCGGTGCTCGAGCTGGCGGGACTGGGTCTGCTGGCCGGTTGCGTTTTCTTCGCCTGGCGCCGCTGGAAAAAGCCGCCCGAACTCGGCCATGACAACCGCGACTGGTTGGTGCTCGCGATGCTGGCCGCCCTCGGCGTGACCGGCTACCTGCTGGAAGGCTTGCGGATCATCCGCGAGCAGACGCCGTGGCCGGGTCTCTCCCTGGTGGGCGCGCTGGCGGGTCAGGGCTTCGCGGTGTGCGGGCTCACCCCGGCCAACGTGGCCGGCTGGCATCTCGCCGCGTGGTGGGTCCACGCCGTGCTGGCGTTGGGGCTCATCGCGTTGTTGCCCTTCACCCGTCTGCTCCATGCACTTGCGGGCACGGTGCGCCTGGCCCAAGGCGTCCAGCGGTTGGGTGAACTGCCCCCCGTGTCCGTCCGCGAGGTCGAGGAAACCGGCGAACTGGGCGTGGCCCGGCTGGAGCAGTTCACGCGGCGGCAGCTTGTCGAGCTGGACGCTTGCGTTTCCTGCGGGCGCTGCGACCAGGCCTGTCCGGCGCTGGAGGCTGGCAAGCCGCTGGCGCCGCGGCAGGTCGTTCAGGATCTCCGCGGACGTCTGGACGCCCCGGCCGTCCACCGCGCACCCGCTTCGTCCGGCGGGTCCGACCACGGCGATCCGCCGCCGCTGGCCGGCCACGTGGTTGCCGTCGAAACGCTCTGGTCCTGCACCACTTGTTCGGCGTGCGTGGACGTCTGTCCGGTGGGCGTCAACCCGCTGGGGTTCATCGTGGACTTGCGGCGTCACCTCGTGACTGCAGCGCAGTTGCGCGGCGCCCCGGCGCAGGCGCTGCAAAAGACCGACCGGGCCGGAAACCCGTGGGGGCTGCCGGCGCGCGACCGGATGGCCTGGGCGGCCGGCCTCGCGGTGCCCACCCTCGAGGAGAACCCCGGCTGCGACGTGGTGTACTGGGTCGGCTGCGCGGCCGCCTATGACCGCCGCCTGCAAAAAGTGGCGCGTAGCGTCGTGCGGCTCCTGCACGCCGCCCGTGTCAACTTCGCCGTGCTGGGCAAACAGGAAGGCTGCACCGGCGAAGCCGCCCGTCGGTTGGGGGATGAACTGCTGTTCCAGCAGCTCGCCCGGCGGAACCTTGAGACGTTTGAACGGCATGGCATCAAGCGCGGCACCCGGCGCCTCCTAGCGCACTGCCCGCATTGCGTGAACAGCCTCCGGCAGGACTATGCGCAACTGGGCGGCGACCTCGAGGTGGTTCACCACACCACATTCCTGGCGGAACTGGTCCGCGCTGGCCGCCTGGCCTTGCCGAAATCTCCAACTGCGGCGCCGGCGCTGACCTATCACGATCCGTGCTACCTGGCGCGCGTGCAGGGTGAAACCGCCGCGCCGCGGACACTTCTGGCCGGTGCCGGTCCATTGCGCGAGATGCCGCGGCACGGCCGCCACACCGCCTGTTGCGGCGCGGGCGGCGGCCGGATGTGGTTTGACGACGCGCCCGACAAACGGATCGGCCAGGGCCGCGTGGCGGAGGCACTGGCCACCGGCGCGCCGACGCTGGCCGTCTCCTGCCCGTTCTGTCTCATCATGGCCAGCGACGGCCTGGCCGCGCGCGGCGCCGCCGTGACGGTGCGCGACGTGGCGGAGATTCTCGCCGACGCCCTGCCCCCGGACCCGACTTCGGCCAAACCCGCATAACCCCATGGACTTCGACTTGCACCCCGACCAGTTGGCGCTGCAAAAGGCGGCGATTGACTTTGCCCGGAACGAACTCGCCAGTGGGATGATCGAGCGCGACGCGCAGCGCGCCTTCTCCCACGAGGGCTGGAAGAAGTGCGCCGCGTTTGGCGTGCAAGGGCTGCCCATCCCCGAGGAGTACGGCGGCGGCGGCGCCGACCCGATCACCACCATCGCCGTGATGGAAGGCCTGGGTTATGGTGGCCTGGATCAAGGCCTGCTTTTCTCCATCAACGCCCAGCTCTGGACCAACTCCATTCCCCTTCTCAAATACGGCACCGCCGAGCAGAAACGGAAGTACCTGCCCGGCCTGTGCGACGGCGGCTTGATCGGCGCCAACGGCGCCAGCGAGCCCAACGCCGGCTCGGATGTGTTCTCGATGCGGACGCGCGTGACGCGCGACAACGCCGGCTACGTCATCAACGGGACCAAGACGTACGTGACCAACGCGCCGGTGGCGGACCTGTTCGTGGTGTACGGCACGCTGGACCCGCGCCTCGGGGTCCTGGGCATCTGCGGGTTTATTCTCGAAAAAGGCACGCCGGGTCTGAGCGTTGGCAAGAAACTCGACAAGATGGGCCTGCGCACCTCGCCCATGGCCGAACTGGTGCTGGAGAACTGCCGCGTGCCGGCCACGGCCCTGCTCGGACGCGAGGGCCGCGGGGCCGAGGTCTTCAACTGCTCGATGGCCTGGGAGCGCGCCTGCATTCTGGCCACGTGCCTGGGCACGATGCGCCGCCAGCTCGAGCGCTGTCTCGACTACGCGCGCACCCGCACGCAGTTCGGCCAGCCCATCGGCAAGTTCCAGTCCGTGGCCAACCGGATCGTGGACATGAAACTGCGCTACGAGACCGCGCGGCTGCTCATCTACAAGGTGGGCTGGTTGATGCAGCAGGGGAAGTCCGCCGACATGGACGCGGCGATGGCCAAGCTCCACGTCTCGGAGTCGTTTGTGAAATCGTGCCTTGACGCCATCCAGATTCACGGCGGCTCCGGCTACATGACCGAGTTCGAGTTCGAGCGTGAGTTGCGCGACGCCGTGGGCAGCACGCTGTACTCGGGTACCTCCGAAATCCAACGCAACATCATCGCCCGCGGCCTGCGGCTATGAACACCATTCAACCGTTCGCGGTCGCATCGGGGTCGCCGGCAAACGAGCGGGCCGTGGCGGCGCGGGCGCCTCGCCGGCGACTGTCGGGCGAACGCCCCGCCCGCGCTGGCGACGGACGGGAACATCTGCGGCCCGAACCGCGCCGCTTCGGGCTTGCCCGGCGGTGCGACCAACCGTCACGCTCCCAGCCATGAACACAGCCGCGCCCCATCGCCCGATCCGCGCTTTCGTCGTCGGCCTCGGTCTGCTGCTGCTTGCCCGCGCGCCGGCCGATGCCACCGCCGCCTGGCTGGCCGAGCGCTACACCAAGTACGAGCACCGCATCCCGATGCGCGACGGCGTGCGGCTCTTCACGCGTGTGTACGTGCCCAAGGACGATTCGCAGCGATGGCCCATCGTGCTGACCCGCACGCCCTACGCCCTGAAGCCCTATGGCGCCAACAATTATACCGACCCGGCCGGCTCGTTCGAGACGCTCGCCAGGGATACCTTCATCCTCGTCACGCAGGACGTGCGCGGCCGCTTTGGCTCAGAAGGTGAATTTGTCCACGTCCGGCCCTTCAACCCCGTCAAGTCCGGCACGGACATTGATGAAAGCTCCGATACTTGGGACACGATTGACTGGTTGGTGAAAAACGTGCCGGGCCACAACGGTAATGTCGGCCTGTTCGGCATCTCTTATCCGGGCTTTTACACTTCAATGGGCATGATTGACAGCCACCCGGCGCTGAAGGCCGCGTCGCCGCAGGCGCCCATCGCCGACTGGTTCATGGGTGACGACGTCCACCACAACGGCGCGTTCTTCCTCTCGCAGAACTTCAATTTTTTTTACTGGTTCGCCCAACGCGCCGAGGACCCCTTGCACGAGGAAATCCACGGCTACCACTTCGGCACGCCGGACGGCTACGACTTCTTCCTGCGCATGGGCCCGCTGGCCAACTCGGACGCCGTGCTGATGAAAGGCCGTTCGCCGATCTGGACCGAGTTTCTCCAGCACCCCACCTACGACGCCTACTGGCAGGCGCGCAACATCCGGCCGCACCTCAAGAATGTGCGCTGCGCGGTGATGACGGTGGGCGGCTGGTTCGACGCCGAGGACCTGTTCGGCCCGCTCGAGACCTACCGCTGGACCGAGCGGCAGAATCCCGGCATCACGAATCTGTTGGTCATGGGCCCCTGGGCCCACGGCGAGTGGGGACGCGGTGCCGGCGATCGGCTGGGCCACATCAGCTTCCGCGCGAGGACGGCCGAGTTCTACCGCGAGAAGATCGAGCTGCCGTTCTTTCGGTATTTCCTCAAGGGCGACACGAACTTCACGCCGGTCGAGGCCCACATCTTCGAGACCGGCACGTGCCGGTGGCGGCGCTTCGAGGCCTGGCCGCCCGCGAACACCGAGACGCGGACACTGCACTTCCGGGCCGGAGGCGCCCTGGCCTTCGAGCCAGCGGCCGAAGCGGGGGAAGCATTCGACGAATTCGTGAGCGACCCCGCCAAACCCGTGCCGTACACAAACGACCCGAGCACCGACTATCCCCGGGCATACCCGATCGAAGACCAGCGCTTCGTGACGTCGCGGCCGGACGTGCTCGTGTACGAGACCGAGCCGCTCACCGAGGATCTCACCCTGGCCGGGCCGCTCAGAGCCACGCTGCACGTCTCCACCACCGGCACCGATGCGGACTGGATCGTGAAACTGGTGGACGTGTACCCCGGTGATTACCCGAATCCGGAGCCGAACCCCGCCGAAGTGAAGCTGGGCGGCTGCCAGCAACTGGTACGTGCCGAGGTGTTCCGCGGAAAGTTCCGGAACAGCTTTGAGCGGCCGGAGCCGTTCGTGCCGGGCCGGGTCACCAAAGTCGAGTTCACGCTGCCGGACATCTGCCACACATTCCGCTCCGGCCACCGCGTGATGGTGCAGGTGCAGAGCACCTGGTTTCCGCTCGTGGACCGCAACCCGCAGACCTTCGTGAACATCCCGACCGCCCGGGCCGAGGACTACCGCAAGGCGACTCACCGCGTGTACCGGATGGCTGGCGCGGCGTCGGGTTTGACGGTGGGGGTGCTGCCGGCGCCCGGGCCGTAGGGTGCTGGCGTCCTTGCCCGCACACTCCGGTCGCCCGCGGTTCAACCTGAAAAACTAAGTTCGAAAGAGATCGTTCTGCTCGAAGGTTTTGGGGAAGATGGGGTTAGGTATGAAAACCCGATTCCCGACCCCGAACAGAACGAGGCCCCGTCCTTGTAAGCCGC
>Ga0101944_10000412_pt1 | contig 128430 bp, 113 predicted proteins | sample DewCreD2012metaG_FD_75245 | JGI IMG/M metagenome (GOLD analysis project Ga0101944, IMG submission 75245) | Hot spring sediment bacterial and archeal communities from British Columbia, Canada, to study Microbial Dark Matter (Phase II) - Dewar... ...
GCTGGCTCGCCTCCCCGGGGTTCTGAATTACAACACGCTTGTTCATGAGATCAAACCTTTTGTAGCCAACCACCCAGCGGTTTATCGTGGTGATGTTCAACCCGTACCGCTTGGCCAGCTCATTCTTGGAATACTTCCCGCTGCTAAGTTCGGATAAAATTTTTAGTTTGAAGCCCTCGCTGTAGCGTTTTGTAACATAATTATTTTTGTTCATACACATTGTTTTGTGTAGACATTTTTCAGGACGGGGCAATGTGTCTGGGCTTTGGTGTTTAGTAACGGAACGCTGACGACGCAGATTTAGCAGCTTAACACTGTGAAGTTCCCTGTAAACCCTGTGCAACACTTTGATATTTATTTAGTTAACGATTGTAGGTTGGTAGTGAATTCAAAAGAACGCAGAAAGCACAGGTTGAAATGATAGGCGCTGATATACAGCCAGCTAAACACTACACACCAAAAACCTCTCTGTACACTGTACACTAAATATACATTCCCGCTAATGCAGGAAAGGCTCTGAAATCTTGAATCTTAAATCTTGAATCTTGAATCCCACTGCCTACTCCGCCAGTGGGCACGATTCTGGTTTGGTGTAGCGCTTGCAGCGCGGCTGACAATCAATACAAAGGTTTATAACCTCGCCTGTTTTTGCCTTGGTGACCCAATCGGGGTCGGTTAACATATCACGTCCAATGGCTACCATATCAGCTAAGCCGTGTGTGACCAACTTATTAGCCCTTTCCGGCGATTTTATTTGGTTAACCACCATTACAGGAACACCTACAAACTTTTTTACCTCTGTTCCCATGTAAACCACATGGTTGAAGTCAAAATTTGAGGGAACTGTGGGGTTAATACCCTTTTCGCCACCGTGCGATACATGAAGGTAATGAACGCCATATGCCTGGAGCAGCTTGGCAATTTCAATTCCATCGTTCAGGGTGGGGGAACAACCAGCCATGCGGTAACCAATTATGAACGAAGGTGGTGTAACCTCACGTATGCCCTTAATGATTTGATGAGCAAATCGAAGCCTATTCTCGTGGTTGCCTCCATACTCATCGGTGCGGTGGTTAATGGCAGAAGAGGCGAACTGGTTAAGTAGGTAACCATGGGCGCCGTGTAGTTCAATACCATCAAAGCCCGCTAGGTGTGCCTTTTTGGCTGCGCTTACAAAATTTTCTACCAGTTCACATACTTGTTCTTTGGTTAAGGCTGCGGAACGGTCGTTTTCTGGGTCAACCGAGGGGCCATAGGCCTTTTCGGCAACTGCTTTACGTGTAGTAAGCCCTGCATGGTGTAGCTGGATAAGAACCTTAGCATCGTGCTTGTGGATAGCTTCAGCAATTCTGGCAAGCCCTTCAATATGATAATCGTCCCAAATACCTAGCTGGTAGCTGAAAATTCTACCTGCTGGATTCACGCAAGTAGCTTCAACAATAATTAGTCCGGCACCACCCTTTGCAATCCTTTCGTAATGTGAAATATGCTTGCTACTTACCATTCCATCGGTGTCGGACCAACCAAAGTTAACAATAGGGGGCAACACTACCCGATTTTTAATGTTTATTCCGTTAATTACAATTGGCGTGTGAATATCCATAATAACTTTTATTAACTAATCACAAATATAGATAATTAGCCGCATACAAAAAAATTAACCAAATGGTTAAAAAAGTGACTAAAAATTTGGAGCATAAAAAAATGTGTCAGATATTTGCCGTATGGTTTAACCAAATGGTTAATGTGGTATGACACCAAAAAAAATTGAGAAAGACACTGAGAGTAAGATACTTGAGGCTGCCAAACGCGTGTTTGTCCAAAAGGGATTGGATGGGGCGCGCATGCAGGAAATAGCCGATGAGGCTGGAATAAACAAGGCACTGCTGCATTACTATTTCCGCTCAAAGGATAAACTTTTCATGACCATTTTTAAGGTTGAGCTGAATAGTTTTTTCCCTCGACTTATTCCCGTATTGCTATCCCCTGAAATGTCGCATGAGCAGAAGATTAGGCATTTTGTTGAGGAGTATATTGACTTATTTCTCAAAAATCCATTTCTGCCAGCTTTTGTATTGCGTGAAGTCAATCGGAATCCTCAGATAATAGTACAATTCATTAGCGAATCGGGCATTGATAGTAGAAAGTTGAAGGAGGTGATGAAAGTTTTATCCAATGAAATGGGTTTAAGTCTGAACGAGGTTCTTCATCTAATGGTAACAACCGTTAGTGCATGCATTTTTCCTTTTGCAGGTAAACCAATCATTGAGCAGGTTCTTTTTGAAGGCAATAGCACCGAATACAACCAATTTTTGCGCGAACGCAAAAAGTTTGTTGCCGATTTTGTGATTTTTTCTATAAAAGGTAGAACAATATGATTAAAGTAATGACAAAATTTCGAGTTCTTGGGCCTTCGTTGATGCTATTAACATCAATAATTACGCTAAAAGGACAGGAGACGGTCACTCTTTCGGGTTTGCTTAAAGGCATGGAGCAGTGGAATAGGCTTTACAGGGTTAGTGCAGCTACCGACACGGTTTACTGGCTTAGGAAGTCAAATATCAAGGTAAACTACTTCCCTAAAGTTGAATTAAATGCTGAGGCCACCTGGCAATCGGATGTAACCAAGGTTAACATTCCCATGCCTGGCATTTCAATCCCTACACCCGACAACGATAACTATAAGTTGACAATTGATGTAAGTCAACTAATTTGGGATGGAGGTGCTACAAAATCGTTGCAGCGGCTTGACGATGAATCGCGCAAACTTGAACAAAACAAAGTTGAAAGTGAGCTTTACGCTCAAAAGGAGAGGGTAGCATCGCTTTACTTTGGAATACTTTCCATCGATATGGCAGTTAGGCAGCTTAAAGCTATGGCTGTAGAGCTCAATAAGCGAATAGAGGAGCTTGAGGCTGGTGTAAATGCGGGTGTGGTGCTGGAATCATCAGTAAATACTTTAAAGGCCGAGAGGCTTAGGCTGGAGCAAAGCATCGATGCAAACTTTTCGCAACGGAATGGCTTGGCAGAATCAATCTACTCACTAACAGGAGTAAAAATTGATGATAGTGACCAAGGGGCTGTTCCTTATCTAGCTATACCAAATCAGGATGTTTGTGCCCGTCCTGACTATAAACTCTTTGACCTGCAGAATGGCTATCTAACAACAGCATCAGGAGCTTTGACTAGCAAGCAAATGCCTAAGATAAGTGCTTTTGTACGGGTTGGCTATGGCAAACCCGGACTTAACATGCTTTCCAATGAATTCGATTCCTTTGCTTTGGTAGGTGCTCGATTATCATGGAGTATATGGGACTGGAATAGCACATCGCGCGAGAGGCAGACCCTGAAAATTCAACAGAACATTGTGCAGTATAGGCGCGATGTTTACCGCGAAGGATGTAACGCACAGATTTCATCAGCACTAGCACAAATTCATTCGTTGCAAAGGCAAATACAAACCGATGAAAAAATAGTTGAACTGCTCGAAAAGTCTGTAAAGGCATCGGCATCACAGCTTAAAAACGGAACCATAACATCATCGGTTTACCTGTCGGACTTTAACAGCTTGCTCAGAGCAAAAATTGATATGGAGTTTCATAAAATAAAGCTCTCACAGGAGGTTGTAAGGCTATATTTTACGCTTGGCATGAGTATTAACGAATAAATAACTATACCCATGAATTGGAAAAATCTTCTCAAGGTAATTCTTGCCGCATTAATTGCTATCTCGTGTAGCAGAAATAATTGGAAAGCTGATGCTTACGGGAATATTGAATCGAACGATGTAACCATTTCAGCCGAAGTAGGGGGGAAAATTCTGGAGCTCAAAATCGATGAGGGGTACAAAGTGGACGAGAATCAGCTTATTGGAATTGTTGATACCCTACCGCAAGCCCTTAAGCTAAAACAGCTTAAAGCCCAGCTAAATGTAGTCAAGGCAAAGCTGCAAGGGATTGATGCCCAAATTGCCGTTCAGGATGAACAGCTGAGCGTCCTAAGAAAGGATCTTGATAGGGTAAAAAGATTAGTGGCCGATAGCGCTGCAACTCAACGCCAACTCGATGATATTGAGGGAAAATACAACATTGCAGTTCGGCAAAGGACAACATTTGATGCCCAGCGTTCAGGGGTTTTGGCCGAGATTGATGCGGTTGCAGCCCAAATTGCTCAAGCCGACGACCTATTAAAGCGATGCAAAATAGTATCGCCAATTTCAGGCATAGTTTTATCACGATATACAAATACAGGAGAGCTCATTACGGTAGGCAGGCCCATTTGCAGGATTGCCAATCTGGAAACGGTTTATGCAAGGGTTTACATCGACGAAACGCAACTGCCCCAGTTCACAATTGGCCGAAAGGTTAAGGTTTTAACCGATACATCAAAAGGTGAGCTGAAAGAGGATATGGGCGAAATAGCCTGGGTAGCATCGGAAGCTGAATTTACACCAAAAATCATTCAAACAAGGAACGAGAGGGTAAGCCTTGTTTACGCGGTAAAGGTTCGAATTCACAATCCTAACGGGTATTTTAAAATAGGAATGCCAGTGGAGGTAAGAATTGGGGATTAGTTGATAGTGTGCAGTGTTCAGTGGGTTTTAAAGGATGAAAGCTCATTCTGACTTCTAAATTCTTAATCAACTTATTTTTCATGCCTGCAATACAAGTAACAAACCTTTCAAAATCATACGGTGAGGTTAAGGCGCTTAGCGATGTGTGCCTGAGCGTAGAGACTGGCGAAATGTATGGTTTAATTGGTCCCGATGGGGCTGGTAAAACTACGCTAATTCGAATTATTACTACACTTTTACTGCCCGATAGTGGAAATGCAAAAGTTTTAGGTTTGGATACAGTAAGCCAATACAAAGAGCTGAGGGGTGAAATTGGATACATGCCAGCAGTGTTTTCGCTTTATTCCGACCTAACCGTTCAGGAGAACCTGAATTTCTTTGCTGGTGTTTTTGGAACAACCGTCAAGGATAATTACGACTTGATAAAAGGGGTTTACCACATGCTGGAACCTTTTAGGGATAGACCTGCCGGAAAGCTATCGGGTGGAATGAAGCAAAAGCTTGCACTTTCGTGTGCATTAATACATCGCCCTAAAATTCTTATCTTGGATGAGCCAACAACAGGTGTTGATGCCGTTTCCAGAATGGAACTGTGGAATTTGCTCCATGAGATTAAAAATCAAGGCATAACAATTTTTGTATCCACAGCCTATATGGACGAGGCTAAACAGTGCGATAGAGTAGCGTTAATCCAAAAAGGTGCGATTTTAGGGATAAACACCCCTGAGGGATTTGCGCATTGCTTTCCCTATAAACTTTTTGCGGTATATGCAAGTGATATATGGAAGAACTTGGATGCGATAAGACGTTTAAAGATCTGCGAAACCGCCTACATGTTTGGCGATAGTATTCACTTCGCAACTAACAACCTTGAAGAAAGTCCTGAAAGCCTTATCGATAGGTTGATGTCGATAGGAATTTATGCTCGGGTAGTTCAAATACAAGCAGGCATTGAGGATTACTTTATTTATCAACTTTCGGGAAAATAGTGCTGTGAAATGAAAAATGTAATTGAGGTAGAAAACCTTGTAAAGCAATTTGGCAGTTTTTTCGCTGTAAATAACCTTACTTTTTCCGTTGGGGAAGGCGAAATATTTGGTCTTTTAGGTGCCAATGGCGCAGGGAAAACTACCACCATCAGGATGCTTTGCGGCTTGCTTTCGCCTACTTCTGGAAAAATCAGTGTTGCCGGTTACAATGCTTACACTCAGCCTGAACAAATCAGGGCAAGCATTGGCTACATGAGCCAAAAGTTTTCGCTTTACAGCGATTTAACGGTATGGGAAAACATTCGATTTTTTGGGGGAATATACGGGCTATGGGGAAAGGCATTAAAGGGTCGTGCCTTGGAATTGGTTGAAGAGTTTAAGATGCATGATTTTAAAGATATAATGGTGGAATCGCTTCCAGTTGGGTGGCGGCAAAGGATTTCCCTTGCGGTATCGTTGGTTCACAAACCGCCAATCATTTTCCTTGATGAGCCCACCAGTGGGGTTGATCCGGTTGCCCGCCGAATGTTTTGGGAAACCATTCACCATATTTCATCGTTGGGAACAACTGTAATAGTAACCACTCACTACATGGACGAGGCTGAGTATTGCCACACTGCATTGGTTATGGTAGATGGTAAAATTGGTGTTCTTGGTAAACCCGGTGAAATGAAACAAAAATATGGTGTAAAAACGATGAATGAACTTTTCCTTTCATTAGCCCGAAACGGAAATTCTAAAAGCTAATTGTCATGGCACAGAGTAGTTTCTTAAACTTTATAACAAAGGAGTTCAAGCACATTTTCCGCGATACGCGCACGTTGCTTATAGTGCTGGTAATGCCTGTTATACAGCTGCTAATCTTTGGATTTGTAATCTCGAGCGAAATCAAAAATGCCAACTACGCTGTGCTCGATTACTCCAACGATTACCTTACTAAAAGATTAGTTCAGCGCATATCATCGTCGGGGTATTTTAACTTCAAGGGGTATTTGAACAGTTACGATGAAATTGAGAAGGTATTTAAGAATGGCGACGCCAAGTTGGTGCTCATCATAGGCAATAATTTTTCCCAAAAACTTCAAAACGATCGCTTTGCCAATTATCAAGTTGTAACCGATGCATCGGACCCCAATACGGCAAGTATTCTTGCATCGTATGTGCAAGGTATAGTGAACTCGTTTACCACTGAGTATTTTGGCTTAACCCGGCAGAAGGAAAGGGTAAGTGTTCAAAGCCGAATGTTATATAACGAGGAGATGAACTCAGCATTTATGTTTGTGCCCGGAACCATGGTGCTTATTCTCATGTTGGTTACTGCAATGATGACATCCATATCAATTACGCGCGAAAAAGAATTGGGAACAATGGAAATACTGCTGGTATCACCATTAAAGCCATGGCAGATTGTGGTAGGCAAAGTGATACCTTACATAGGCATTGCTTTTACCAATGTTCTGGTAATCATTTTAATGGGCTACACAGTTTTTCACCTGCCGTTAAGAGGGAACTTACTTTTGCTGATGGGGGTTAGCTCGTTATTCATAGTTTTAGCATTATCGTTAGGAATTTTGATTTCCACTTTGAGCAACACTCAGGCTGTAGCCATGTTCATGTCAATGTTTGCATTAATGTTGCCCACCATTCTACTTTCGGGTTTTATCTTTCCTATAGAGAACATGCCTAAAATCCTGCAATGGCTAAGCCTTATTATGCCACCACGGTGGTTCCTTTCGGCACTAAAAACAATAATGATAAAAGGACAAGGCTTACAATACGTAACAAGCGAAGTGCTGGTAATGCTAACCATGACTACAGTTTTTATAGCTCTTAGTATCAAAAAGTTCAAAGTTCGATTGGAGTAATTCTGGATGCTATGAGAAGGATATTTATACTTTTACAGAAAGAGTTTATTCAGATTTTCAGGAATAAAACTATTTTACCAATTATATTCGTATTGCCCATTGTACAGCTACTCATCCTAGCTAATGCTGCTACGCAGGAGATGAAAAATATCAGGTTCACCATTGTTGATTTTGATAATTCATCGGAATCGCGCAGGCTAGTAAACGCATTTGACCAATCAAAATTTTATACCTTGATACCTGTTGAGGGCAACGTTGATAGAGCTGTTGAACTAATCGATTTAGGTAAAACCGATGCAGTACTGGTAATACCTAAGCGTTTTGGTGAAAGTCTGGTTGAGGGAACACCTGTAAACGTTCAACTTATGCTGAATGCCATAAACATAACAGCTGCAGCATTAACACAGAGTTACACCAACGGAATTATCCAGAACTTCGCATCAAGTATTTCAATTCAAAACACAAATCATATTAAATCAAAACAAAGCATTAGGCATTGGTATAATCCGGAGTTGAACTACAAGCTTTACATGGTTCCGGGTATTCTAGTAATTTTAGTTACCATTGTTGGCATGTTCTTAACGGCAATCAATATTGTTAGGGAGAAAGAGATAGGCACCATTGAGCAAGTTAACGTTACGCCTATCAAGCCCTATCAGTTTGTAATTGGCAAACTACTTCCATTCTGGATAATTGCACTGTTTGAGCTGTCGTTTGGGCTACTAATTGCCAGGCTTGCATTTAACCTAACCATTGCAGGCAGCATTCCACTTTTGTTCGCTTTTGCTGCAATATACCTTTTGGTAGCACTGGGATTAGGCTTAATACTATCAACATCGGCTAGCAATCAGCAGCAAGTAATGTTTATGGCTTTCTTTTTCATGATTGTTTTCCTGATGCTAAGCGGGTTATTCACTCCAACTGAAAGTATGCCAAAATGGGCAAACTGGTTTAACACCATCAACCCGCTCTACTACTTTATGAAGGTAAACAGGATGCTCATACTTAAAGGCTCCGATTTTACAAACCTGAGCGGCAGTTTTCTGTCAATCAGCCTAATGGCAGTTGTAGTTTTAGGCGTAGCCATACTACGGTATAGAAAAAAATCGGCATAGTTGCCCAAATAATTGTATTTTTACAGGAAAACCATTTCAATGAGCGGTGCTAAACCGAATTGCATCAAATACTATTCTTTTGGTATTGCTACTTTTTAGCAATTTAGCAGATGGGCAACCTGTATTTGCCGATTGTTCATTGCTTGATATTAAAATTGAATTTGGCATTCAGCAAGTTTTTGCCGATAAAGGTGAAAACCCATCGTACCATAAAGGATATTTAAGTTATGAGAACGAAAATGGCGCTACTATTAGTATTCCCGTTGATATAAGGACTCGTGGAATTTTCCGACGAAAAGCATCAAATTGTTCCCAACCACCGCTTCTCATAAAATTTAAACCAAAAGAGACCTCAAATACCATTTTTGAGGATATTGAAAAACTAAAATTGGTGGTACCATGCCAAAAATCTAGCAGATACGAGGATTTAGTCCTAAAGGAGTACCTTGTTTACAAGCTTTACCAGATTATTTCGCCCTATTCATATAGAGTAAGGCTTTTAAGGTTGAAGATAGTAGATAGGTACTATGGCAATGAGGCTGTTTCGTATGCCTTTGTAATTGAACCGGTTGAAGTGCTGACAAAAAGGTTAGGAGGGGTGGTTAGGGATGCTAAAAACACTCACCCAAACGCCTGCAATAGCTACTACTACAATAGGATGGCCATTTTTCAGTACATGATTGGCCATACCGATTGGTCAATAAAGGCACTTCACAATATCACCCTAATTGAGCCAGAACCCTTTGCGCCTGCTATTCCTGTTCCGTTTGATTTTGACTTTTCAGGTTTTGTTGATGCACCCTATGCCCTTCCCGCTGAGCATCTACCCATTAAATCGGTTCAAGAGCGACACTTTAATGGCTACTGTAAGCCGGAGCAACAGTATATTGATGCCTTCAACTACTTCCTTAACCTAAGAGATACAATAAACCATGCTATTACTACGTTTTACTATTTGCCCCAGAGGCAAAGAAATGAGCTAGTTAGGTATACCAGTGAATTCTTCGATATAATAGCATCGGATTCAAAACGTAAATCAAGGATTATTACAAAATGTCGAACCGATTAGGCAATTTATTCGTATCACATTCAAATATTTTTTCTTAATTTGTTAGAACTTTTGTTATTTTGCAATTACTCAGACTGAAAATACAAACTATGTTAATCAAGCAATCGATAATACTAAAGGCTTCAATTACAGTATCACTTATATTTTTCTTTTTTTTATCGGCTTTTGCCCAAAATGGGCTACAGGTATCGGCTCGACTAATAGTTAAAAAGGGTGATTTACAGGGTTCAAAGGTAACGGTAACCCAAAACGGAAATGTAGTTCAAACCATATCCGTTAGCAATAAAGGGGTTTTTGATTTTATTCTCGAGTATAACTCGGAGTATATTATAGTATTTGAAAAGCCTGGCTATATAACCAAGAAGGTTCTTATCGATACTCGTGTTCCCGAAACATTCCGTAAGGATATACAACAAATGACCGGATTTGATGTGGTTCTGGAAAAACAGAGTGAGGACGTTATTAAGGAGTATGCCAACCCTGTTGCAAAGATAATGTATGCAAGGGATATTAGAGACTTTACTTACGATACCGATTACTCTCTTAAAGTGCTTAAGGAAATTGAAAACGAAAACAAGAAGTTAGCTGAGGAGAAAAAGAAGAAGGAGGAGGAAGAAAAGGCTAGAAAGGCTGAGGAGGAAAAACAACGCATTCTAGCAGAGGCACAAAAACGCAAGGAGGAGGAAGAAGCTAAACGAAAAGCTGCTGATGAGGCAAGAAAAAAAGAGGAAGAAAGGCTAAAGAAAGAGGCTGAAGAACGGCGCATTGCTGAGGAAAAGAAAAAGTTAGAAGAGCAAAAACGGCTCGAGGAACAAAAGAAAAAGGCAGAGGAAGAAGCCCGACTGAAAGCAGAGGAAGAGGCTCGCAAGAAAGAGGAATTAAGAAAGCAGGAAGAGGAAAAACTTAGGAAGGAGCAAGAGCGCATCCGACAGGAAGAGGAAGCAAAACGTAAAGCTGCCGAGGAGGCTAGGCTTAAAGAGGAGGAAAGGTTGAGAAAGGAAGCCGAGGAGCGAAGACTAGCTGAGGAAAAGGCAAAACTTGAGGAACAAAAAAGATTAGAAGAGCAGCGGAAAAAAGCTGAGGAAGAAGCTCGGATTAAGGCCGAGGAAGAAGCCCGAAAGAAAGAGGAACTGAGAAAGCAAGAGGAGGAAAGACTAAAACAGGAGCAAGAACGTGTTCGACAGGAAGAGGAAGCTAAACGTAAGGCTGCCGAGGAAGCCCGGTTAAAGGAAGAGGAGCGTATTCGTAAGGAAGCTGAGGCTCAACGATTGGCTGAGGAAGCTAAACGCAAGGCCGAGGAAGAGGCAAAATTACAAGAGGCTGAAAAGTTAAAGAAAGAGGCCGAAGAAAGGGCAATAGCCGAAGCTAAATTACGTGAGGAACGCCTGAAGGCAGAGCAGGAAAAAGCCCGCCAGGAAGCCGAACGGCTAAAACGCGAAGAGGAGGAACACCGTAGGGCAGAGGAGCAAAAAAAGTTGCTCCTTGAGGAGCAGCGTAAGCGCGATGCTGAGTTACGCCTTAAGCTTGTGGCCGAGAAAATGAGCGCCCAAATTGGCAAGGAGGATGCAGATCAGGTTGTAACCCTGCTTGCTGCAGAGGATATTGCTAAACGATATACCCGTGAACGCACCGATGAGGTTATCCGTTACCCACGAATAATACTAACCCGAACAGTGTTTAACCGGAACAACACCATTACCTTCTACACTCGTGTCGATCATGAGTATGGTGCAGTTTACTACCTAAAGGATGGTTTCTTTATCTCCAAGGAGCAATACCTTGCCGAGACCCAAAAGTAAAGTTAAGTGAAGGAGTTCATCTCTGCTTGCCCACGAAACTGCTACAGCACATGTAGCCTTATTGTGCAGGTTGATAAGGGAAAAGTTGTAGGTATCAACCCTTTACCCTTAAACAGGGCAACTCCTTTTGGGGGATGCCTTAAAGGTTTAAGCTATGTGGAACGAGCAAATTCACCCGATCGTATTATTTATCCACTCAAAAAGGTAAATGGTTCCTTTAAACGCATTTCATGGAACGAGGCTCTTGAAACTATTGCGGAAAAACTGATACATTTCCGCGATGTTTACGGTCAACAATCGGTTTTGTTTTACGCTGCTAGCGGCATGGCAGGTTTGCTAAACGACTTTAGCGGCAAATTCTGGCGTCATGTTTATGGCGGTGCCACTACCGTTTACGGAAACCTATGCTGGCCCGCAGGTTTGGAGGCTACCCGTTTAACACTTGGTGCTAATAAACACAACGTTCCTTGGGATTTGGAGAATGCCAAGCTTATTGTTCTGTGGGGGAAAAACCCAGCAGAGAGCAATGTTCACGAAATGATTCCCCTGAACAATGCGCTGGATAGTGGGGGGGAGCTAGTAGTTATTGATCCACGAAGAACCCAATCAACCCAAAGGGCCTCGTTGCTGTTACAGCCATACCCATCAACCGATGCACCTATTGCATTGGCTGTTGCCAACATAATTATCCAAAACGGATGGATTGATAGTGATTTTATCAAACTCCATGTTCATGGATTTGATCAGTTTGCTGAATATATTAAACCTTTTACGGCACAATGGGCATCCAAAATATCGGGGGTGCCAGTTAACCTAATAGAGAAACTTGCATGGTACATTGGCAATGTAAAACCGATGACCCTTATTCCCGGTTATGGCATGCAGCGATATACAAACGGGGGTCAAACTGTAAGGGCAATACTTGCCCTTAGTGTAATTACAGGCAATATTGGAAAACCCGGTGCATGCTGGCACTACGCTAACCTTCAAAGCTATGTTTTTGATGATGTCCTGGAGCCACTCTGTTACTACCCACCCGATAAACCCGATGGCATTATACGTCGTTCCATTTCAACCGCGCGGTTGGGTGAGGATATGCTTGCCACCAAAAATCCTAAGCTAAAAATGGTTTGGGTTGAGCGCGGCAACCCGCTCACCCAAAACCCAAATACGGGTAAAGTTCTCGAGGCCTTCCGCAAGCTCGATTTCAGAGTGGTAGTGGAGCAGTTCATGACCGATACGGCCCTGGAAGCCGATATCATTCTACCTGCTAAAAACATGTTTGAGCAATCCGATATTATTGGTTCATACTGGAATCCATACATTCAGCTCAAGCAAAAGGTGGTTGAACCAGCCGGTGAGGTAAAACCTGAAACGGAAATTTATTGGCTACTTGCCCAAAAGATTGGCTTTACTGAGGCTGACCTATCGCTAGTATTATTACCCCCAGGCGATGATCAGGTTGATAAATTTCTTGAAAGTAGATTGAACGAGTTTAACCTATCGTTAGATGACCTTAAAAAAGGTCCAATACTTGCACCTGGGCTTCAGGAAATTGCCTTTTCCGATTATAGTTTTCCAACACCATCGGGCAAGATTGAACTATACTCAGAGCAGGTTCAAACGTTATGGGGTGAAAATCCACTTCCATCCTACAAGCCAGCCGTTGAACTATTCCAGAACCAAACTCCATATCCGCTTTTTTTGATGTCGCCTAATACCAAAAACCGAATTCATAGCCAGTTCAACAATCTAAAAGTGGTGGCAATGATTAGTGGCGAGCCAGTAATACAAATAAACCCGGCAGACGCGAATCAAAGAGGAATAGGCAATGGGGATTGGGTTGAAATTTTTAACGATAGAGGATCGTTTAGGGTTAAAGCACAGCTAACCTATGAGGTTAGAGTGGGCTGTGTGGTAATTCCAAACGGATGGTGGAGGACTCAGGGAGCACCAGTAAATGTGCTTTCAGAAGGTAGAGAAACCGATATGGGGCACGGTTCGGCATTTCATAACAATAGGGTAGAGGTTAAGCTTGTAAAACGCAAACGATGAGCGAAAAGGGGTTCATATTCGATTATTCCCGATGCGTGGGATGCCATGCTTGCATAGTGGCATGCTATAACCAAAACCACACTGAACCCCCAATGGCTTGGCGTATGGTGGTTAATGGTAATCCTGTAAAAATACCTCTAAAAGGTTTTATCAACCTTTCAATTGCATGTAACCACTGTATAGATGCGCCTTGCATGACCAATTGCCCTGCAATTGCATATTCAAGAGACGATGAAACTGGAGCAATAATACACAACCCCCTCAAATGCATCGGGTGTAAGTATTGTACCTGGGTTTGCCCTTACGAAGCGCCAAAGCTTAACCCAGTTAAGGGAGTAGTGGAGAAATGTAATTTCTGTAACGATCTGCTAAAAGAAGGCGGCATACCTGCTTGTGCAGCAGCATGTCCAACTGGCGCTCTAACTTTCGGTGCGATAATTATTGAGCCTAAACACTCAAAACCTGGATTCCCAGAGGTCGCCACTTCACCACTAATCAGTACAACCAATGAAAATGTAAAGGATTGCTTGCCCGAAATGTCTATTGATGCTACTGGTTATCAGCAATCTAATTTTGATGAGGTATATAACCATCGTATTCATCCTGCAAAGGAAATCCCTCTATTCATATTTACTTTTCTTTCCGCTTTGCTAGTGGGTTGGTTTATCACCTTTTATCGCTTTGAAAGAATATCATCGTTTTATAGGATAGCCTTCATCTTTTTGCTTGCTTTTGCTGGTTTTGCAAGTCTATTCCATTTAGGTAAGCCACTACGAGCGTTTAGAGCCTTGCTTCATGTTAAATTGAGCTGGTTGAGTCGTGAAATAGCGCTTTTTGGTTTGTTTGCTTTTTCAGGCCTGCTTTACGTTTTAACTGGAATTGCTTTACTCTTTTGGATTTCATCGGTTTTTGGTACAATATTGCTAATTTCCATTGAAATGGTTTACCACGTAGTTCGAAAAAACTATAGCACACCTGTTCACAGTGCAAATACATTGCTAACTGCCGCTACGCTGTTTTCATTAATAACATTATCAAAAGCCTTTGTATTACTCGCATCTATAAAGCTTTTGCTTTACCTGGTACGCCATGCTTACAATCGAAAACTCAACCCTAAAAAGGTAATATTTTCATTTATACGTTTTTTTGGAATTCTTATACCATTTGTGGGGATACTATTCGGTTTGACTCCAGATAAACTATCGCCATTTATCATTCTCTTTCTAATTGGGGAGTTAATTGACCGGTATGAGTATTACGCTAGTATTGATACCCATAATCCTTTTCAAAGCATTTAAACCTTTAGTTGTTTTAAGGAATTTCCCCTGCATTTAGTCAAAATTATTTTCAAACAGTAACATTTTGCTATTGATATATTGGGTAAAATGTTTAAATTTGTTTTATTAAGTTGAAATGTGATTTATATAAACATAGCAGTATGGATGCATTAATCATCAAAGGGACTAACGAAACCCCAAATATTACATTCGACAAGGATGCCAATAAGTTTGAAATCACAGGGAAATCCTTACCTGAGGATGTTAAGGAGTTTTACAACCCTGTACTTAGGTGGTTAAAAGCGTATGCCGATGATCCGAACCCGAAAACCGTTCTTAAGGTAAAAATGGAGTACTTTAATACCGCATCATCAAAAATGCTGCTTGAGGTTTTGGAATTGCTGGATGGGATGCATTCTGCTGGTAAGGACGTTGAGGTTGAATGGCACTACATGGAGGATGATGAAGATATGCACGATGCCGGTAACGACTACGCCGATATGCTTGAATTACCATTTAAAATGATCAGCTACCAGCATATCTCAAAATAACCTTTTTATGTCCATGGAAAGGCTTTACCTTGAACCCACACTTACTACCCCAAAAGTAATATTTGACCGGGATAGCGGTGAGTTTACTATTCAGGGAAAATCCCTTCCGGAGGATGTTAAATCGTTTTACGCTCCCCTTATTGCCTGGTTGGATGATTACGCTAAAAACCCCAATAAAATCTCAATTTTTGAATTTGACTTTGAGTATTTCAATACTGCCTCGTCAAAAATGATACTGATTTTAATGAATCGTATCAAAGAGCTTTTTAAAAAGGGGAATGAAGTTCAAATAGTTTGGAAATTTCCGCAGCACGATGCAGAGCTTGAGGAGGCTGGAGAGGAACTTGCCGAGCTGATATCGGTGCCATTTAAACTAGTGCCAAAACCTGAAATGTAAAAACATACCATAATGGAACCATTACGCATTAAGGCCAAAAAGGATTCCCCCGAGATCATACTAGATCCTAAAAGTGGTATTTTCACAATAGTTGGGGTTAGTCATCCGGAAAATGTAACCAGTTTCTACGAGCCCGTTATAAAGTGGCTTGCCCAGTTTAAAATTGAAATTCAAAAGAATGGAGCCAAATCGGTTAAGCCAATAAACTTCAGGCTTTTCTTCAAATATATCAATTCCGCTTCGTATAAGTATATGATTACTCTTTTCCAGCACATGCAGGAGATATATGAGATGGGGGTACCAATCCAAATTGTTTGGAACTACGAGCCCGGCGATGAGGATATGGCTGAGTCAGGGTGGGAGTTAATTGAGTATTCAGGAATTAAAGCACCCTCGGCTTGCGAGGTTTGTAACGATCCTATTTAGAGGCCAGCCAGTACTGAAGGCAAAAAATAAGGGGAAGTTCAATCTTCCCCTTTCCTGTTATTGGTAAATACTTTTTTACTCACCAAAGCTTATGCCAACACCTCGAGCAGTGCGTACTAGGTCGCAATCAGGGTCAACGAAGTTGGGACGGTTAATGGCATCAATAAGGGGTACGGAAATGATATCGGGGTGTCGGTAAGCAACCATTTCACCAAATTTACCCTCAAGCACCATCTCAAAAGCCTTTACGCCAAACTGTGTTGCCAAAACCCTATCGTATGCAACGGGTATACCGCCGCGCTGCAAGTGTCCAAGAACGGTTTCGCGGATATCGGCCTCAAAGCCAATGCTTTTAAGGTCTCGTGTAATTTTGTGTGCAACTCCACCAAGTCGTAGGTTATGGTAGCCCACCTCGTCGCTTTCGGCCGAAACCAGTGTACCACCCTTGGGTAGAGCACCTTCGGCAACCACAACAATGGCATGACCCTTACCTTTATTGTATCGGCTTTGCAAACGCTCGGCAACTTTATGGATGTCGTAAGGAATTTCTGGAATTAAGCAAACCTCAGCACCTCCGGCAATGGCAGCATGGAGTGCAATCCATCCGGCATATCGTCCCATAACTTCCAGAATAAGTACGCGGTTATGACTGGCTGCCGTGGTAACAAGTTTATCGACAGCTTCGGTTGCAATCTGAACGGCGGTTTGGAAACCGAAAGTAAAATCGGTAGCTGATAGGTCGTTATCTATAGTTTTGGGCACACCAATAATGTTTAACCCTTTCTCGTAAAGTTGTTGAGAAATACGCTGAGAACCATCGCCACCGATACTTATAACGGCATCAATTCCTAAATACTGGAGTTTACGGATCATCTCATCGGAACGGTCAACAGCGCCCCATGAACCATCCTTATTCTTAACAGGCCATGCAAAGGGGCCTCCCTTATTTGTTGTCCCAATTATTGTACCACCCTGCACGTGAATTCCTGCCACAGCGCGCTCGTCAAGCACCTTAATTTCAGTAGGTTCACGTAGAATTCCATCGAACGATTGAATACTACCAATAACTTCCCAGTCGGGTTCCTGAGAGGCGCGTTTAACAATTGCCCGGATCACCGCATTTAACCCAGGGCAATCGCCGCCTCCTGTTGCTACTAAAACTCTTTTCATTGGTTTTAATTTCGTTTGTTAAGGTTTTTTACGCTACAATCTTTGTTTTAAAAACTGAAGTAAAACTGAAGAAAAAGTTACAAATTGTAATCATTTTTTCAATTTACCTCAATAACTAAAACTGGTTGTTCATGTTTACCTCATTATTTGGTAAATTACAAATTGTAAAAAAGTCAAATTTTATCCACGTTCGCAAAGGTATGAATTTTTTTAAACGTACAATGCTAAAAAGTATCAAAACTCTTGATGTTACAACTAATTATGCACCGCAAACGTGTGAAAACAAGGAAGGGAAAGAATCCGAACAAAAGTGTCGGAAACCAAATATCAGAAGGCATAAATCATTAGAAGATAAAAAACTGTAGAGTAGGCTCTTTAACTTTAACTTTTAACCTTTATCCTTAATCCTTTAACCTTTATCCTTAATCCTTTATCCTTTATCCTTAATCCTTTATCCTTTATCCTTTAAATCAAGGCCTCCCACATCACCTCAATGGGATGGAGGGCATTTCGTCCTGTACCGTCTTTAATTTGATGCCTACAGCTTGTTCCTGGTGCAGAAATTATTGTGTCCTGGGGTGTTTTTCGGATTTCGGGGAATAGAACTAACTCGCCCACTTTCATCGATAAATCGTAATGCTCCTTTTCATACCCGAATGCCCCTGCCATGCCGCAACAACCACTCGGTATCTCCTCCACTGTATAGTTTTTTGGAAATGATAGCATTGCTTTAGTAGGCACTGTTGAGGCAATTGCTTTTTGTTGGCAGTGTCCATGTAACTTTATACGTTGGGTTCTGGTTGTAAACATCTCCGTCTTAATTCTGCCTTTAGAAGCCTCCCTTACAAAAAACTCTTCAAAAAGCAGTGAGTTCTCCGCTAAACTTATCGAATTATTTTTGTTTTCGTGGGTTGCCAAATCGGGGTATTCATCCCTAAAACTAAGTATTGCCGAAGGTTCTATTCCAATAAGGGGGTTTTCGTGATTAATGATACCCGAAAGTTTTTCAATGTTTCTATTGGCAATACGTTTGGCCGTTCTTACCAAACCTTTTGAAATATATGTTCTTCCGCTTTCAAATACATCAACCAGTTCCACCTCATAACCAAGCCGATTAAGCAATTCAACAGCCTTAATACCTATATGCACGTCGTTGTAGTTTGTGAACTCATCGGGTAGCAGGTAAACCTTTCCATTACGGTTAGTTGAAAGTTTCTTATTTCCCTTAAACCATTTCTTAAAGGTAGATTTTCCTAGCAGGGGCATTTTACGCTTAGGTTCAAATCCTATTGCCTGCATTAGAATTTTTGATGTTACCTTATTGCTCAAAAACCAATTGGCTAATTGGGGAAAGTAACTTCCAAATTGGTTTAAGTGGGCAATGTAGGCTACCATTCTGCTTCGGATGGGAATGCCGTTTGTATCGTACCAGTGCTGTAAGAACTCGGCTTTCAGCTTAGCCATATCAACGCTTGAGGGGCACTCATTTTTGCATCCCTTGCACGAAAGGCATAAATCGAGCACATCGTATAGCTCTTTATGGTTAAATGGATTTTTTTGGGGGCTATTGGTTAAAAACTCCCTAAGCAAATTGGCGCGAGCACGTGTTGTGTTTGATTCGTTGAGAGTTGCCATGTAACTTGGGCAAAGCGTTCCGCCTGATAGGTGTGTTTTTCGGCAGTCGCCTGATCCGTTACATTTTTCTACAGCGTGTATTATTCCAAGTGTGGATGAAAAATCGAAAATGGTATTGATTACCCGCTCCTTCTGACCAGGAAAATACCTCAGAGAGCTGTTCATGGGTGGGGTATCTATTATCTTCCCCGGATTAAATATATTATCAGGGTCAAAGGCGAACTTCAGCTCTCGCATAAGCTGGTAAACCTCTTCGCCATAAAAGATAGGTATAAATTCGCCACGCAACCTTCCATCGCCATGTTCGCCGCTTAACGAACCCTTGTACCTTTTAACAAGTTTGGCCACTTCATAGCCAATGGTATGGAATAGCTCAACATCCTTCGGATCCTTAAGGTTAAGTACTGGCCGTAAATGAAGTTCACCGGTTCCTATGTGAGCATGGTAAACGCACTCAAGGCCATACTGTTGCATGATCTTTTCAAAATCGTCCATGTACTCAGGTAGTTTATTAACCGGAACCGCTGTATCTTCAATTAGAGAAACTGGCTTTGCATCGCCCACAACATTCGAAAGCACGCCAAGTCCTGCCTTTCGCAGGTTCCAAACCTTTGCTGTTTCGGCACCCCAAATAATGGGGAAATGGTAGCCATAACCCGCATCGCGCATTTCGATTTCCATTGCCCGGGCAGCGTTTTCAATTTCATCTTTACAATCGGCAAAGAACTCAACAATTAGTATGGCTCCCGGGTCGCCCTGTACAAAAAAGCGGTTTTTTTGCTGCTCAATATTGCCCTTAGTGCACTCCAGTATGATGTTATCCATAAGCTCAACAGCCCAGGGTTTGTGCTTAAGGGCTATAAGGTTTGCCTTGAAGGCATCGGTTCGATTATGCAAGTGAACGGCTACCACGGCTTTTTCTTTAGGGGGAATAGGGACTAGGTTTAATGTGATTTCGGTAATTATACCTAAGGTACCCTCACTACCTGCAATTATCTTGGCAAGGTTAAGTGGTAATCCCCCACCGGCAGCAACAGTCCCTATTAGTGTATCGAGGGCATAGCCTGTATTCCGACGTTTTACAGTGGAATCTGGAAAATTGTCGGTTATCAGTATTTGGTTTTGCGGGTTTCCTATAAGGTTTTGTATAAACCTGTAAATATCCCCCTCGCAGTTTTGAAGCTGGAGCTTTTCGGAAAAATCTTTTTGGTTTACCTCTCCAAAAAAGTATTCGTTACCGTCGTCGAGAATCATTTTTACCGAATGAAGGTGATCGCGGGTGCTCCCATATACCAAGGAGTGTGAGCCGCAGCTATTATTGCCTACCATCCCCGAAAGGGTACACCGATTGGATGTTGAGGTTTCAGGGCCAAAAAAAAGCCCATAGGGTTTAAGGAAAAGGTTAAGCTCATCAAGTATAACTCCGGGCTCAACGGTAACCCTTCTGTTTTCAACATCAAGGTTGATGATTCTGCGGAAATGCTTTGAGATATCAATAATAATGCCTTTGCCAACTACCTGTCCCGCCAACGAGGTTCCTGCTGCTCGGGGAATAACAGGCATTTTATACTTTTTGGCAAAACGAATAACCTGTTGGATATCATTTATATCCTGTGGCCAAACCACAGCATGGGGTTTCTCCTTGTATGCCGATGCATCGGTTGAATACTGAATAAGTGTGGATTCGTCGCATTTCACCTCACAGCTCAGCAAGCCACTCAGCTCATTTATTTTAATTTCCTGGTCAATCATACAACAACAAAATTCATGCAAACTTAAAGCTATTTATTTTTCAATGATTTGCTTCCCATAATTTTTATAATGTAGCTTTGATTTTTGAGAAATCCTAAATTTTATGGAAATACATCGTAAGCAATTCTATCAAATTAAAAATACCATGTTGAAAAACATGTACAAGGTATTATATTGAATAACTGTGTGTTACATGTGTTTTAAACGTATGTTTTACTATAAATCAACCAGTTAATGCTTTAAAAAGCCTTAAATGCTTTGAAGGTGAAGGTATTTATTCCTAATTTTGCATAAGAAAATTGAATTAACTAATTGTTTGACTATCAAAATAATAAAACAATGATTGTTCTCGTTCTGAACTGCGGAAGTTCATCTATTAAGTATCAACTACTGAACATGACCAACGATGGTCAGTTACTAGCTAAGGGTATTGTTGAACGTATTGGTTTTACCGATGCTATTCTTACTCACAAACCTGAGGGTAAGGATAGGTACGAGGTGGTTACCAGTATTCCCGATCACACAACTGGCATTAACCTTATTCTTGAGGCGCTTGTTAACGAAAAACATGGCGTAATTAAGAGTTTAAACGAAATTACCGCTGTTGGCCACCGTGTGGCTCATGGTGGTGAATTTTTCACCAAGAGTAGCTTAATTGACGATTTCACCAAGAGTGAAATTGAAAAGTGTATTGAACTTGCCCCCCTTCATAACCCTGCGAACCTCAAAGGTATTCTGTCGATGGAAAAATTACTACCTGGGGTTCCTCAGGTGGCTGTTTTTGATACATCGTTCCATCAAACCATGCCTAAGTATGCATACCTTTACGCAATTCCTTATAGCTATTACGATAAGTATAAAATTCGTAGGTACGGTTTCCATGGAACAAGCCATAAGTATGTAGCCCAAAAGGCTTGCCGTATCCTTGGTGTTGATTTTGAGAGCCAAAAAATCATTACCTGTCACTTAGGTAATGGAGCTTCAATTGCTGCAATAAAACATGGCAAATCGGTTGATACTTCAATGGGTTTTACACCAGTTGAAGGCCTAATAATGGGCACCCGGAGTGGTGATCTTGATGCAGGAATTTTACTTTACTTGGCTGAAAAGGAAAACCTTAGCATTAAAGACGTAAACGATGTAATTAATAAAAAGAGTGGGGTGTTGGGTATTTCTGGTCTTTCGTCCGATATGAGAGACATTGAAAATGCTGCTGCTCAAGGCGATGAGCGTGCTCAGCTAGCACTCGATATGTACTACTACCGCGTTAAAAAGTATGTTGGAGCATACGCCGCAGCTATGGATGGTGTTGACCTGATTATCTTTACCGGAGGTATTGGCGAGAACGATCCAATCCTCCGCGAAAAGGTTTCAACCGCTATCGATTTTATGGGTATCGATTTTGATTCTTATGCCAATAATGGCGTTCGCGGTAAGGATAAACTGCTTACCAAACCCAATTCCAAAGTTAAGGTTATGGTTATAACCACAAACGAGGAGTTGGTTATTGCTACTGATACTGCAAATATTGTCAAGGAACTAAAAAAATAATTTAAAGGAGATTAAGCCATGAGAGTAGAAAAACTTGATCAGCTTTTCGATATCCTAAGAAGCAAACCACGCAAACGCTTAGTAGCAGCCTACGCTAACGATCACCATACCATCGAGGCTGTTAGCATGGCTATTGATATGGGCATTATTGATGCCACTCTGGTGGGCGATGAGGCAACCATTAAGAAGGTTTGTGGTGAGCACAGTATCGACCCCTCAAAGTTCCGCATTGTTCAGGAAGCTGATGAGATGAAAGCCGCTCGCAAAGCTGTTGAGCTTATAAACAAGGGCGAAGGCGATGTACTTATGAAGGGTTTAGTTAGTACCGATAAGTATATGCGCGCCATTCTGGATAAGGAAAATGGTTTACTGCCTCCCAAGGCTGTTCTTAGCCATGTTACCGTTGTTCAGGTGCCAACATACCACAAACTTTTAATTGTTGGCGATGTGGCTATTATCCCGGCACCCGATTTGAACCAAAAGATTGCAATTACCAACTATCTCATTCAAACCGCCCACTCACTTGGCATTGAAATGCCTAAGGTAGCCCTAAACGCTGCAACCGAGCAAATGTCGGCGGGTATGCAGGCATGTGTTGATGCAGCCATAATCTCAAAAATGGCCGATAGGGGTCAGATAAAGGGTGCAATTGTTGATGGCCCTCTCGCTCTAGATGTGGCAATCGATAGAGAATCGGCTCAAATCAAGAAGGTCTCGGGTGGTGTTGCCGGCGATGCCGACTGTATCCTTTTCCCCAATATCGAGTCGGGGAACGTATTCTTTAAGGCTTGCACTAAACTTGCCAAAGGTGAACTTGGTGCCATGGTTATGGGCGCTAAGGTACCCTGTGTGCTTACCTCGCGTGGCGACAGTGTACAATCAAAAATGTATTCCATTGCCCTGGCTGCAAATGCTGCAAAGTAAATCATGTTCAATATTAAGTAAAATCAAAAAATAACATGGAAGAATTCAAAATACTGGCCATTAATCCGGGTTCTACTTCAACAAAAATTGCTGTGTTCCGGAATAATAAGAATATTTTCCTGAAAAACATTAAGCACTCGGCCGACGATTTGGCAAAATTTAAAACCATTGCCGACCAGTTCAGTTTCCGTAAGGAAATCATACTTGATGAGTTAAAACAGGCCGGTATTGAAGTTAATAAAATCTCGGCAGTAGTAGGTCGAGGTGGGTTGCTTAAACCTATTGAATCGGGGGTTTACGAGGTTAATGAGCAAATGAAAGCCGACCTACGCAACAGCATTATGGGTGAGCATGCCAGCAATCTTGGAGCGCTTATTGCCGACGATATTGCCCGATCGCTTCCATCGGCTAAGGCTTACATTGCCGATCCCGTGGTGGTTGACGAAATGGAGGATGTAGCCCGTATTTCGGGGCACCCTCGTTTCAAACGGATTTCAATCTTCCATGCTTTAAATCAAAAGGCTATTGCTCGCCTGCATGCCAAGAGTATCGATAAAAAGTACGAGGAACTCAACCTTGTAATTGCACACCTTGGTGGTGGAATTTCGGTTGGGGCTCACCGGCAGGGGAGGGTGATTGACGTTAACAATGCCCTCGATGGCGAAGGCCCATTCTCCCCTGAGCGCGCTGGAACTGTTCCTGCCGGTCAACTTGCCAAGCTTTGCTTCAGCGGTGAGGTTACATACGACGAGGTGAAGAAGATGCTTACCGGACAGGGTGGACTGGTGGCCCATGCTGGCACCAACGATGCCTACGAAATTGAACTTAAGGCCCGTGCTGGCGATGCCAAGGCCAAACTCCTCCAGGATGCTATGGCCTACAACATTGGCAAAGCCATTGGCGCAATGGCTGTGGTTCTTAAAGGTAAGGTTGATGCCATTATTCTTACCGGAGGTATAGCTCACAACCCCGACCTGGTAGATTATATCAAGGAAATGGTTGGCTTTATTGCCCCAGTTGCTGTTTACCCCGGCGAAGATGAGATGCAAGCCCTTGCCATGAATGGGCTCATGGTGCTAAAAGGCGAGGTAATGCCAAAGGAATACAAGTAAAATTAATGATGAACTATAAAGGAGGGGCAAATGCCCCTCTTTTTTTGGGGAAGGTAAAGAAAGTCTTTATATATCTAGCATTTGCAATGTTATCCTGAGCGCATCGAAGGATTTCTAATCGACCCCATGAGATGTTTCGTTGGAGTCTATCCCGATATATCGGGACTCAACATGACAATAGTTTCACGAACAACTTCATTTGTCATCCTGAGCGTAGCGAAGGATCTCAGGCAAAGTAGAGGGACAAATGATAAAAGAGATGCTTTGGTTAGCTCTATATGACGGAGAGATACTTTTTTAGCGAAGCTTATCCCGATACATCGGGGCTTAACATTAAATGAACAACCTGTTTTCTGATTTCTCGATTCTTTCTTTAAATAAAAAAATATCACAGAGTTACACAAAGAACACAGGGTTTCACAGTGTCAAATCCATTGAATTCACTATCAACCATCAACCATCAACCAACTACTATCAACCGATCCTTTATTCTTTAACTTTTGACCTTTAACCTTTATCCTTTAACCTTTATCCTTTATCCTTCCTTTTTTACGGTGTGCTCACGCTTACCGGTATTATTTTCCCGTTAAAAAATTTATGTCCATGTGTTGCAAAGTATGCAATAAAGCCAGCCATTTCCGGAGCGGTCAAGGGAGCCTTGTAGCCAGGAAAAGCATTGCGAAGCATTTCGGTATCAGTTGCGCCTAAAGCTAAGCAGTTAAATGCAATGCCTGTACTTTTATACTCCTCGGCTAGGTTCTCGGTAGCGGAGGCCAAGGCTGCTTTTGACGATGCATATACCGATAGGCCCGGAAACTTTACGCTTCCCTGGAATCCCCCCATGCTGCTAATGTTTACCACGTGGCTACCTGAGTCCATAAATGGTATCAGCTGTTTAATTAATAGCAGTGGAGCGAGGTAATTAACCTCTACCATATTGCTTATTTGTTCGTGGGAGAGCTCGGTAAGGGGTTTTGCATAAAGTAATCCTGCATTATTAATTAGAATATCAACCTTGGCCATATGCTTTCTTACTATGGAACCAATATCCTCTGATCCTCGACAAAGTTTTGTTAAATCGTAAACCACAGGAACAACAGTTGTGGCTGGGTTGATCTTTTGGACCTCACTTTTAAGTTTTTCTAGTCTTTGTCCGTTTCGGGCTATACCTAGAATGGTATTACTTCCCGTTTGGGCTAGTTCAATCGCAGTTGCATAACCTATGCCTTGCGAGGCCCCGGTAATAACTACGTTCATCGCTAATCTTTTTTAACAGACATAAAGTTAACCAATTAAACATAAATGGCTAATATTGTGTTCAAGTTAGTAAGCTAACATCGGTATTATGCTGAAAAAATCTTTCTTTCTGGTATTACTAACCACGGTAAGCACCCTCACGTTTTCGCAACGAAAACATGGCGATTTCCAACGATTTTCGGACAGAGTATTCTTTGGGGGCAGCCTAGGACTTGCCATTGGAAATCGAATAACCCAAATTGATGTGTTGCCTCAGGGTGGCATTTGGATTTTTCCGCAATGGTCGGTTGGGGTAGGAGGACGCTACACATACCGTCGGGAACGATTTAACTTTGATCCGTCGAGCACAAGTATAAAACCAGTAACTACAACCATTTGGGGATATTCAGGTTTTACCGATATTCTACCCATCCCCGATTTTAACGAAGCTTTTGGCGTTAAGCTTCATGGTGGTTTTGTAATTCATGGTGAGTTCGAGAACCTCTACCTGGACCGTAAGTTCTTTGATATTACCTCTACCCAGGGTATGGGCTGGATACGGATGTATATGGTTGGTGGAGGCTGGCGACAACGGATAGGCGATAGGGCTGCCGTTAATTTTTTGGTTCTTTGGGATTTAACCGATAACCGCTATTCGCCATACACCTCAAACCCTATACTTAGGTTCTCCATCACATTTTAAGAAATTAAAAAAGGCCTCAACTTGAGGCCTTTTCTTTTATTATGTTAGGAATAAATGTTATTCTAACACAACTACATTTGTGGCTTGAGGACCACGTTTGCCTTCAGAAATCTCGAAGCTAACGGCTTGACCTTCGTCTAAGCGTTTGAAACCTTCGCGTTGAATTCCTGTGTAGTGAACGAATACATCGTTACCTTCTTCGGTTTGAATAAAGCCGTAGCCTTTTGCTGCATCAAACCATTTTACTTTACCTTTCATGTTACGTTAAAAATAAATTGTGAATAAATTGATTGTTTTAAAACATTACAAATATGTAACTATTATTTGAATAAACAACATCAATTTACGTTTTTTGTTTACGTATAGCCAAAATTTATAACCCCTAATTGCGAACAATTAACGTTACACGCTTGTTTATACCAAAAGAAAATAGTTTCTTTGATGAATTAATATTCTAAAACAATTTACATGAACGTTTCCAAAAACAAAGTTGTATCAATTAGCTATGAACTTAAGGTTGATGGCGATTTGATTGATGCTGCACAGGCAGATAATCCACTTGTATTCCTCTATGGGCATGGCCAGCTCTTGCCTCTTTTTGAGGACAATATTAAAGACCTCTCGGAAGGCGATTCCTTTGAATTTATGATTCCAAGTAAGGATGGTTACGGTGAGGTTAACGACCAGGCCATTGTTGAGCTACCGAAGGAGATTTTTGTTATCGATGGTGAACTCCAGGAAGACCTACTGGTAATTGGTAATCGCTTACCCATGCGCGACTCCGAGGGGAATGCGCTGGATGGTACAGTGATTGAAGTTACCGATAACTCCGTGGTTATGGATTTTAACCACCCCTTAGCTGGTAAGGACCTATACTTCACCGGTAAGGTTGAGAACATTCGAGAAGCCACTACCGAAGAGATTAGCCATGGCCATGTGCATGGAATAGGCCACGATCACTAATAGTTATTTTAACTTTTATAATAAGTAGAAGGGGGTGAATAATTCACCTCCTTTTTTTACATTATGTAACATTTTTACTATTTTAGCAGTAATATTAATTTACTTGCCTAATATTTTCAGATTATGAAACATAAACTTATAGGAACGGTTCTGATAGCGCTGGCCATTGCATCCGGCTGTAAAAACGATAATGACAACGAAGACATAAATATCATAAGGTTTAACGATGGGCATTTCATCCTTTACCGAGGCTATAGCCATAAGTATAGCGATGCCCTTGAAACAGGCGCAACTCCTTTTGTTGTAAACCTACTTGGTGAGGGAGTTAGCTACAGCTCTGATGCCGGTAAGTTTACCGGGACAGGTTCGTTAATTACCGCCTACTTCTACTCCGAGAATAATGCGGAAGTAAAGAATGGGCTCTATACCATCGACATCTTTTCACAAAAAGGGGGTGATACCGCTGATTCATGTAGAATATACTATAACTTCGACTTTGCACAGGATACCGGTAAAATCTATACCATTAAAGCTGGCACATTCGACGTGGTTAACCTCGGCAGGGTCATGAGCTATAAAATTGACATTCAAACCGCCAACTTTATCCGCTTTACCGGAGAGTTCAGGGGAACAGTCGATCCGCTCTAGTTGGATTTTAGAAATCTGAAACTTTGAATCCAGCTAATGCGGGACAGGTTCAGAAATCTGAAATCTTGAATCTGAAATCTGAAATCTGAAATATTGAATTATATAATCCTTTATCCTTTATCCTTTATCCTTTAACCTTGTCTATGCTTCGCAAACTGCCTTTATATGCAAAGATTCTTATAGGTATGCTAATAGGCTTGGCGTTTGGTTTTTTGGTTGTTTTTCTTGGAATTCAGCATTTTGCCACCGATTACATCAAGCCCTTTGGAACCATTTTCCTGAACCTGCTAAAGCTTATAGCCATGCCGTTAATATTCGCCTCGCTGGTAAGTGGGGTTAGTGGCTTAAGCGATGTTAGCCGTTTATCAAAACTTGGGATTAAAACCATTTCGCTATACATTGTTACAACCATTATTGCTGTTTCCGTTGGGTTGGTGCTTGTAAGTATAATCCGACCAGGGGGCTATGTTGATGAGGCTAAAAGGGTTGAGTTACTCGAAAAGTATTCGTTCGATTTGGCCAAACGGCAGCAGGCTGCCGAGGGCATCACACAGCAATCGCCCCTGCAATTCCTTGTGGATATTGTCCCTGAAAACGTAGTTAGCGCAGCATCGAGCAACACCTCGATGTTACAGGTCATTTTCTTTGCCATCCTCTTTGGGGTTGCGTTAATTCTTGTTCCCAATTCAAAGGTTACAGCGGTAAAAGACTTTATTACTGGTTTAAACGACGTGATTCTAAAAATAGTTGATATCGTCATGCTTTTTGCACCCTTTGGTGTTTTCGCCTTAATGGTGTCGCTTTTAGTCGATTTTGTGGGTACCGATTTAGGATCATCGGCTCAACTTTTTGCTTCTTTAGGACTTTACGCTCTAACGGTTGTAATGGGACTTATTTTAATTATTGCTTTGGTTTACCCTACATTTTTATGGATATATGCCAAGGTAAGCTTTAAAAGGTTTTACCGTGCCATATTCCCCGCACAGCTTGTTGCTTTTTCCACAAGTTCAAGCGCTGCTACATTACCGGTTACCATGGAACAAGTGGAAAAGGTACTGAAGGTTCCAAATGAAATTTCGAGCTTTGTGTTGCCCGTTGGGGTTACCATAAACATGGACGGAACAAGCCTCTACCAAGCCGTGGCAACCGTTTTTATTGCTGAGGTCTTTGGAATTGAACTCACCTTTGTTCAGCTTCTTACCATACTCATAACTGCAACCCTCGCATCTATTGGCTCGGCGGGTGTGCCAGGTGCCGGTATAGTTATGCTTATCATTGTATTGAATTCGGTTGGATTACCAGTGGAGGGGTTAGCGTTAATCCTTGCCATTGATAGACCGCTGGATATGCTTCGCACTACTGTGAATGTTACTGGCGACGCCATGATTGCTACTATAGTGGCAAAAAGTGAAGGTAAGTTGTAAGAAAAATAGACACCTTTCAGCATTTTTTATTAACTTAGGCTGAGATAAGTTAGCCATGAAACCAAACGATTACTCAGCGCATTCCGAAATTTTACGACAGGTTGGGTTTGAAGCGCGAACCCTGCTTAACGGTATAACCGGGCCAATTCAGTTAATACGTTCACTAAGTAACGATCCTAACCTGCTTGAAATTCTTCACATTCTCGAGCTTAGCACCGTTAGGTTCGAGAAGTTTTCGTTACGATCGCAGCTGCTTTCCGATTTGGTTAATCCCTCATTTCAGGCTACTAAGGAAAAGTTCGATATTATCGATTTACTCAAGCATGCCATACTCGAACTAAACGATTTTATTAACTTTTATGGCGTTAATATCGAGCTCAGCCCTCAATTATCAAGTCTTGAAGTTGAAGCCAGTAAGGATATTATTTACCAGTCTATTTTAATTGTTTTTGAGCAATTTATGTCTGTTCTCGATACTGGTTCTACTATTCAGGTTGGTAGCGAAGGCCATTCTCAAAAAATTACCATAACGGCATTCGATAATGGCTATGTAGCCGATAAGTTCAAACAGTTTTCCGAAAATCAGTCGGCCGAGATTGATATTGCCCTTTTTGTTCAGAGCTTTAACAAATTTGGTATTCCTTTTACCATATCGCAGGATAGCGGACATACTGTAATGGAAATAGCCGTTGCCAATTCGTAGTAGCCATGAATGAACTACTTGTTAATTCTCAGGTTAACCTATTTGCCCATATTGTTCTTGATGGCGATACCAACTTGCAGCGACTTGCCGAAATTTACACCGAGGTTCTTTTTACCCGACTGGTAAATGCAAGGGTAGGAAAAAAACAAAAGGAGGAATTAAAGCAGATAATCAGGGAAAAGAAAATATCAGGCAGTAGCGTTGATATCAATAGAATTTGTACAAAACTTAATAGAAGCAGTTCAATTCAGCAGCGCCTGCTACTGCTCATAAACCTTCTTGAATTTGCCCTTTTTGTGCAAAAAAATTCAATCCTGCTTTCAAAATCCGATAACCTATCGGGAATAATTAAACAAATTGCCGATGAGCTTAAAATATCAACTGAAACCTACAACCTATGTAATAGCTTTATTTCGGGTAAGCTATACGAAGTAACCGACCGGGAAAATGTCCTGATTGTAAAATCGAAAAATCCCGATTTAGAGAGTTTCCATTTTATTCAGCGTGAGCAAATTGAAGGATATTTGGTATTTGTATATTTCCCCGATATTTCAGCCATTTTTTTCCGTTTTCAGGGCAAGGATAGCCTTCAGCTAAACTCTAAGCCAATTCAGCCCAAAGCAGTTTATGCTTTCCAGAGTGGTTCAGTCATCTCATTGAATGCGAAACCCATCCTATTTTATAGTAAAGTTATTGGGCAATTTAAAGGCTTATCGGGGCATGAGCCCATAACGCTAAGGTTAAAAAATATTGAGTTTAACTACCCCAAGTCAAAGTTTGGCTTACATAATCTTACTTTAACGGCTACATCGGGCGAGTTGGTTGGTGTTATGGGAGGTAGCGGGGTTGGTAAATCCACCCTTTTTAATCTCTTAAATGGCACACTAACCCCAAAGCGAGGAAGTATCACCCTGAATGGTTTACCATACTCCAATAATCTGGACTACATCCAAAAACTGATTGGCTTTGTACCTCAGGACGATTCACTGTTTGAGAATCTTACCGTTTTCGAAAACTTATACTACACAGCTCGACTTGCATTGGGAAACCTATCGGTTGAAAAAAACAAGGAATTGGTCAATGCTAAGCTGGCTGAATTTGGGCTTTACCAAATCCGCAATTTAAAAGTTGGAAGTTCGCTCTCGCGTAATATTAGCGGAGGACAGCGAAAACGTTTAAATATTGTTACGGAGATCATTCGGGAACCAAAGCTACTGCTGGTCGATGAACCCACATCCGGTTTGTCGTCGGCCGATTCGCTAAGGGTCATGTCGTTGCTTAAGGAGCAAGCCCTTTCCGGCAGACTGGTTTTGGTGAATATACACCAACCTTCAGCTGAAATATACCGCTTGTTCGATAAGATACTTGTTCTTGACCAGGGCGGCTACATGGTTTACTACGGCAATCCGCTTGAGGCGGTTCGTTACTTCAAGTCGCAAGCTGGCCGTATTGATACCGATGAGGTGGAATGTAGTACCTGCCATAATGTCAAATCCGACGAGATTTTTGATATCATTGATGAGAAACAGGTTGATGAGTTTGGGCAACTGACCGAAATTCGCAAAGTATCACCCATTGTTTGGAGTAGCCGTTTTATACCTTTTGACGAACCCGAGGAATTCGCAAACCCACTGCCAGAAGTTCGAGCAGTTAAAGCAAACAAGATATTACAACTTGAAGTATTTCTTAAACGGTTAACATTAAGCAAGCTGCGCGATTCAGAGTTTTTTGTCTTCGCATTTATTATACCGGTATTGTTAGCAGCCGTTATTGCTTTTTTTAGCAAGTATTCGTCGCCTAACGAATCGGGCGGTTATACATACATCTTTTACGAAAACTATAATATTCCTATCTTCTTTTTAACCAGTATAATAGCATCCATGTTTTTGGGAATGATTGTTACGTCGGACAGCATTATTAAGGATGCCAATGTGAACAAGCGTGAATCATTCCTTTTTTTGAGCCGTAAGGCTTACTATAACTCAAAGGTGTTTTTTTACTTTGGTTTAACGGTTCTTCAAACGCTAATCTATACGGCAGTATCAATATACTTCCTTAAAGTTAAAGGGATGTTTATACCAATATGGATAATCCTGCTTTTAATGGGATTCTTTGGCAATTTAGCCGGATTAATTGTTTCAACCGTATTTAAGTCGCTTTCGGCAGCATACCTTATCGTTCCCTTCTTGGTGATTCCACAAATAATCCTTAGCGGTATTACCATCCCATTCGATAGAATGAACCACTGGTTGTCGAATCCGGAGTATGTGCCTTTTATAGGCATAGTTTCGCCCTCGATGTGGGGAATGGAAGCTTTACTGGTGCATCAGTTCAAGAACAACCAGTACGAAAAGCATTTTTTTGAAATCGACATGACCGAAAGTCAAAGCCGTATTCAGTCGCAATACCTTATCCCAAAACTATTTCAGCTGATCGACAATTACAATCAATCCGAAGGAACTCAACGTGAAGGTTATAAAAATTTGATAGTAAGTGGGTTAAATCAATTGAATATCCATTATAATGAAATCCCTTTGCCCAACTCGCCTGAGCTGCGCAAGCTGCAAGTAAAACTCGATGTCCTGCAACGGAAACGTCAGCAGCAGTATTCAAAAGCTATCAGAAAAAAGGATGAGCTAACGGCAAAACTTCAAGGTCAATTTGAGAATGCCGAAAGGTTTATTGAATTTAAGCAAATGCATACCAATAGGGGTGTTGACGATTTAACTTTGGCCCGTAAGAATATCACTGCCATTCAAGTAGTTGAAAATAAACTGATACAAACCATCGATCCTATTTTTAAGTTGCCTACCAGCAAATGGGGCAGGGCGCATTTCCTGGCTCCAGCAAAACGGATTGGCAACCGCTTATTCGATACTTTTAAGTTTAACGTGTTGGTTTTATTACTATTTTTGATAGCCACATACATGCTTCTGATGTTCGATGCATTACCAAAGGCGTTTAGGGTAAAAAGAGTGTTTGGTGATTAGTGTTTAGTGTTTGGTTCCCCTTTTTCGTGCGTGTCTTTTCACGCGTGTATTATGGGAATCACTGTGTTTCACAGTGCAAATCTGCATAATCTGCGGCATCAGCGTTCCATCCCACCTCAAGAACAACGCCCCCTGTCATTCCGAGCACCTGCGAGGAATCTCAAGACAAGGATAAAGGATAAAGAGCCTAACCCACATTAACCGGGATTCGAGAGCCTGCTCCGCTCTGCGGAATTCAAGATTTTCTCTCCTCCTTAATTTTTCTTATTGATTTTTACCAATAAATGAGTTATCTTAGCATTTCCCAAAATTTATACGATGAATTAAAACTAAAAACGATATCCTATGAAACAATTCGTAAATTACTTCATGGTTTTTGCTTTGTTGCTTTCGGCAATGGCATATTCGTGCTCAGGTGGAAAAACTAACCAATCTGAGACCGATACTGAACTAACCGAGGATACCCTTGCGCAGGACGAGATGGAGATAATGCTTCCCACGCCCTCGGAGGTACTGAGCATTGTGCTTACATCGGGTATCATGTATTCCGATGGCTACATGGCGCCACTGGGTATTGAGAAAAAAACGGTTATGGTGAAGCATAAAGCCTTGGTTTTAGGTGTTTACTTTGCCGATTTTGCCTATGCCAACTACTACAATCAACGGAGCACATCGTCGGAGTACTTTAAGGCGCTGCAAGAGTTAACTCGCGATTTGGGTATTGGGGCAATACTTAACGACGCTTACTTTAAGCGCTTCGACGCAAACCTCAACAACCCCGACTCGCTGGATGCCATTTTTGAGGATTTCTCACAGAATGCCTATAACACCATAATTGAATCGGGAAACAGGGAATTGCTTTCCATGATTGGTATTGGCGCAGCTATCGAAGTGTTACATATCGGGATTAACTCCATTGAAAGTGCCGCAAACCCCGATGAGGCAATAGTTTCGGTTGTTGACCAAAGTGCAGTTTTTGATAACTACTACAATAACTTTATTGCCTTCAACAGCGTTAAGCCCGAGTTTAAAAGCCTAACCGATGATGTTACTATAATATTCAAGTTCTTTAAGGAAAAATTGGCAAAAGCCAATAATGAGTCTGTGGTAACCGATAGTAAGCAACATTTTACCATTTCAGGGGGCGATGCCGCAAAACTCAGCAAAACCGATTTGGCTCAGCTGCGCAGCATGGTTTCCGACGTTCGTAAAAAGTTGATCGACCTCAAGTATTAACCCTAAAAGTATCGACTATGTTTAAACAAATTATACTTTCAGCATTACTTGTAGTTGCGGCGTTTGTAACGGTTAATGGTCAATGCACCGGTTTTCATACTACACGCGATTGTACACCTCCCGAAATTGAAGATTTTAAACGATTTGGACAATCGCGCAGCCGTTTGGTTGAGGCTAAAAAAACCTTTACCTATCAGGTAGTTCTTTTTGGCGGGTACGACTACAAAATTGGCATTTGTACCGAAAAGGGCTACTACCCTGTTCAGTTCAGAATTATTAATGCCGACGACAACTCTGTTTTTTACGATAACGCCAACGACGATTACGTTGAAACCGTAGGTTTTACCGTTGAAAAAACCAAAAACGTTCTTTTTGAAATAACCGTACTGGCAAGTAGGAAGGAGTTCAAGGATGCCACTGATTCCCGTGTGTGTGCCGGTGTTGCCATTTACTGGCGCAAAGTTCCCAAAACTGGTTTTTAGTTTTAAGCAATGCGTAAATTTATAAATATAACCCTTTTATCCCTTTCTTGTATTGTAGCAAGCGGCCAAAACCTTGTTCGGAATGCGGGATTTGAAAAGTTTTACACCTGTCCCGATAACTATACCGTGGAGTACACCAAACGGTTTATTCCTGATTGGGTGATGCCCACCAAGGGAACACCCGATTACTTCAACCGCTGTAGCAAGGAGATGGTTGGCGTTCCGCAGAACTTTATGGGCAGTATTTTCCCTGCCGAAGGGAATGGCTTTGTTGGGCTTGTTTTACTCGACACCCCCGATGTAAAGGAAGAAATTGATTACCGCGATTACGTTCACAGCGGCCCACTTGCACCGGTTACCATTACTAATGCCAACATAAAAAAGCCCGATACCAAGCGTAGGGTAAAACCAATCAACTACCGCGAGTATCTGCAAACTCAACTTATTACTACCTTACAGCCAAACCAGCTTTACCGTATTAGCTTTAAATACGCTTTGGCGCAGCATTCCACATTTGTTTCAAATAGACTTGGTATTGTTTTTACCCAAAATCCCATAAAACAGAAGGATGGGGTTTTGCCCTATAAGCCCAATGCTTTTATCGATACGGTTGCACTTTTTGCCACCCCCGGTATTTGGGTTGAGTTTGCCGATACTTTCCGAACTCGCGGGGGAGAAATTTACATGACCTTTGGAAATTTTTATGACGATAAGCAAACCCAATACTTTTCCAACGACATAAGCGGCATAAATACTACACTTCAGCGTACAATCCTTACCAACCAGGTGGCATACTACTATATCGACGATGTGAAGCTTGAACCAGTTAAGGCAGCTGATGCCGGGGTACTTTCGCCACGCTTTGTGCCATTTAGTATGCTAAAACATAACGAATTGAGTAAAATTGATACCATTGGCCGATTTTTTGCCCTACTCGACGAGGTATTCTTCGACATTGGTCAGCCCGGCACTAAACCACGTAGCCTTTGCCAGCTCGATGGCTTGGTAGATTATCTCACACTTAATCCCCCTGTTGGCATTGAGCTGAATGGGCTAATTCACGAAGTGGAAACCGATACTGTTGGAGTTAACAGCCGCTTAAACGCCACTAAAAAGTTCCTAATTGACAATGGTATTGGCGAGTACAGGATAAAGCTTAGAGCTTTAGATGATTTTAAATCCATTTCGCCTAAATACCGATTTTACCGTGAGGGATTACCTTGTGTTTACTACTCATCGCTAATTGCAATCCGATTTTTTTAAACATTTAATTCAATATGGTATGGAAAGAGATTGGAGTAACAAAACCATTCTGGTGGTAGAGGACGATAAGTTTACCTCGATTATCATTCAAAACTTTTTATCAAAAACCAAAGCAAAGGTTGTAACCGCAATAAACGGCGAACAAGCAATTGAACAAGCTCGTGCTCATAACCCCGATTTCATACTGATGGATTTAAAAATGCCCGGAATGAATGGTTTTGAGGCTACACGCAAAATTAAGGAATTTCTGCCAAACACTGTGATTATTGCCCAAACGGCTTTTGTTACCGATGCCGACAAAGCAGAGGCTTTTAATGCCGGTTGCTCTGAGTTTATTACAAAACCGCTTAGTAGCGATAAGATTTACAACGCCATTGAAAAGTTCATGTAACAGTAACATTTCCCCCTATGGAACCAAGTACCAGTAAGCCGTGGCAGGTGCTACTATATTCCCAGGAAAATACAAACTGTTCTGAGCTGATTAAGGAATTGCTTCGCAATGATGCCTTTGCCCATTGCAGCCTCATTCCAGTCAAATCGTTGACCGATGCCCAAAGTATTCTTAGCAACCGTTTTAATGGAGTATTCCTAATCCATATTGTTGATAGCGATTACGGTATTGCAATACAGGCAACTGCTCTTAGAGATGAATTTAGCCCCCAAACCAGCATCATTGCGTTGCTCGATGGCGATGGACTAACGCTTGACATTGCTAAGCTATTGTCAATGGACATCGATGAGGTTATCCACTGTAATAGCATAGAATGGCTAAAGGCTTCGCTTTTCAAATACTTTTTTACCAAGCGGTTTCAACATAATTTCATTCCTCAAAACGATTCCAATGTTTACCATTCGCATATCAATAAAATATACAATGAATTACCTTTTGGGTTAGTTCGAGTTATTTTGCAACCCGAGGTTTATATTAATTACATAAATAGGGAAGCTCAACGCATTTTAGGTTATACCCTTGAACAACACGAGCAGCAACCCGAGTTACGAAATCACTTTATTCCCGATGAGCGTATAAAGCTGATTTTAGAGAATGCCACCACAGGTGGCGACTTAATTCACCGCCGATTTAAAATCAGCCTCGAAAATGAAGTAAACCGATGGGTTGAGGCGGTTTACATTCAGGCTTTCGAGTATAAAAAGAATTATAAATCGATTTTGGTGGTTTTGCGCGATGTTACCGATGAAGAAATTAACAAAGTGCTGCAAAAGGCTGTTTACGATATTGCCCGAATGACCAGCACCAGCTTCTCATTAAACCGTATATTCACCATAATCCACAAAATCATTTCAGATTTAATCAATATCGATAACTTTTACATTGCCCTATTCGATGAGGAAAAGGGTGAGGTTTCTTTTCCATACTTTGTCGATGCAGTCGATAACCAAACACCAAAACCAAGAAAGGACGGACATGGGCTAACCGAGTATGTATTACGCAACGGGAAAACCCTGTTGTGCAAACTGCATTGCTTTGATGATTTAATATTAAGGAACGAAATAGATATTATTGGAACAAAGCCTAAGGTATGGTTGGGCGTGCCACTTAAATTCCATGGTAAAGTTATAGGTATTATGGCTATTCAGCATTACTCTAATGCCGAAGCCTTTGGTGAGCGCGAGCAGTATATCCTGGAATACTTCTCGGAGCAGGTAGCCCGAACAATTGATTTTAAACGCAAAGCCGATACGGTTAAAATGCTCTCAACAGCGGTTGAACAGAGCCCTGTTTCGGTGGTAATAACAACCCTGAAGCCTGAGATTGTCTATGTAAACTCAGCCTTTACAAGGGTTACCGGCTATGAGCCTAGCGAGGTGCTTGGGAAAAATCCCCGTATCCTTCAATCGGGACAAACCCCCAAGGAACGTTACGTTGAGCTTTGGGATACCATCACTGCCGGAAAGACATGGAACGGTGAATTTATTAATAAGCGGAAGAGCGGTGAAATATTTTACGAGGAATCCATCATAGTACCCATTACCGATGAGCTGGGAAAAAATGCGTACTACCTTTCTATCAAAATTGATATAACCGAAAAGAAAAAACTCATTAACGACCTAATTGCCGCTAAGGAAAAGGCCGAGGAAAGCGATAGGCTTAATACAGCCTTCCTGCAAAACATTAGCCACGAGATACGCACCCCCATGAACGCCATTGTGGGCTTTGCCGAAATTCTTGAAACCGACCACGATGACGAAGAAAAAATCGCCTACTATACAGGGGTAATCAAGCAGCGCTCGTACGACTTGCTCGATATTGTTAATGAGCTGTTGGATATTTCCCGAATTGAATCGGGGCAACTAAAAGCCGAGTTAAAGCCCTTTGAGCTAAAAGGTATATTTGACGATTTAATGCAAATTTTTGAGGGTTATAAATCACGAATGGAAAGACAAGGAGTGGAATTAAGGCTTTTGCCACTCTCCGGTAATGTTTCCAAAGTAATTAATAGCGACGAGGCTAAACTCCGTCAAGTATTTGTAAATCTTATCCATAATGCCATGAAGTTTACCCAAAAAGGGTATGTTGAGTTTGGTTTTCATGAGTTAAGCAATGGCGATATCGTATTTAGGGTTACCGATACCGGTATTGGTATTCCTGCCGGTATGCAGGATAAAATCTTTGAAAGATTCCATAAATCGAGCCCCCAGGGAGTTATTTACGATGGATTAGGTCTTGGTTTAACCATAGTTAGGAGCCTAATCAATCTACTCAATGGTAAAATTTGGCTCCAATCGGAACCTGGCAAGGGCACTACATTTTACTTCACTATACCCTACATGCCACAAAAAGAGTTGGAGGCAGTTGAGCAAGTTGCTGTCAACCACCAAGCCATTCAGAATTTTAATCTACTGGTGGTTGAGGACGATGCCTATAATGTTGCCTATTTCAATGAGCTATTCGGCAGTTTGGGCGTAAACTACCATATCGAGAGTACTGGAACCGATGCCATTGAGCACTTCCGATACAACCAGAACTACGACATGGTTCTGATGGACATAAAGCTGCCCGATATGACAGGTTATGAGGTGATTGAAGAATTTAAACGCATCAACCCAAATGTCCCCATCATTGCTCAAACAGCCTATGCTGCCGAAAGCGATAAGCAAAAAGTCCTGCAGGTTGGTTGCATCGATTATATTGCAAAACCTATATTCCGCGATAAGCTCATTGGCATGCTTCAGAAGCATCTGGTAAAAGGGTAAGATTGCGTTATGGATATTGAATTTAAACCATTCTTTGCGCGCGTCTCCTGACGCGTGCAGCTGTTGCTACCCCGTAAAAACCCTTGTTTGCGTTCGTCTCCAGACGCATGCCACTTTTCGCACTCGTCCATTGTTTTCGCGCGTCTCTAGACGCGTGCAAATGTTGCTACCCCGTAAAAATTATTTAAGTAAATTAGTAAAAATTTGACCGTATGTCCGAAAAGTACAAAGCAATTGGCAAGGGGTATTCGTACTTTATTACAATTACCCTGATTGAATGGCAAAAACTTTTTCACATACCCCATTATGCCAACATTATTATTGACTCCATCCGTTACAGCCAAAAATGTAAAGGTTTGGAGTTGTTTGGCTATGTTATTATGCCTAGTCACCTACACCTGATTGTACGTACAGATATGCTTCCACTGGGCGAAGTAATTCGCGATTTTAAAAAATTTACTGCAGTTAGGATTGCCGATGAACTGTGCAAGGATTTGGAACGCCGACCAATACTTGATGTATTTGCCATTGCAGCAAAAAGAATAAAGCGGAACAAAAACTATAAAGTGTGGCAGGACGGCTACCACCCCGAAGCAATAACCAGTAATCAGCTTTTCTACCAAAAGCTCAAGTACATACACCATAACCCGGTTAAAGCAGGATTGGTTGAACTACCAGAGCAACACCCTTACAGTTCCGCAAGGAATTATGCAGGCTTAGACTATGTGCTGGAGATAGTGTTTGAGATACCCCAGCGAATTACTTACTGCTAAGAACGCACGCGTCCAAAGATGCGCGCGAAGTGGAGACGATGGCAAAGAAGAGTATGCACGCGTCCAAAGGCGCGCAAAGGAGATAAAGAAGGGCAGCAAAAAAAGAGTACGCACGCGTCCAAAGACGCGCGCGAAGAGGAGCGCGTCTCCAGACGCATGCCACTGTTGCATTTGGTTAAAGGATGATATTTTTTTTTCACAGATCAATCCCTTAACTTTTATCCTTTATCAAAGGCAAATACACAACAAACTCAGCTCCCTTGTTCGGGGTGCTACTTACCTCAATTCGCCCACCGTGCCCTTCAACAATTTTCTTTACTATCGAAAGGCCTAAGCCTGTGCACTTTTCACCAGCAGTGCCTTCGGCTACAATTCGAGTGAAAGGCTTAAACAGCTTATCGAGTTGCTCAGGACTCATGCCAATACCCTGATCCTTTACACTTAAAATTGCATAGTTTTCGTTCACTGCTATTGAAACTGTAATCTCGCTTTCGGGGAATGAGAATTTAATAGCGTTGGATATAAGGTTATTAAATACCTGCTCCAGCTTGCGAACATCGGCCTCAATAATAATATCAACATCGGGAGCAATCAATGTTAAACCAATGCCCTTCCGTTTAGCTAAATCGGATTGAATTGCAATCCAGCGTTCTACCGTTGTTGTCAGGCTTATGGTGCTCTTGAACAGTTCTAGTTTACCCGACTCAATTTTATTGTAGTCGAGCAAATCCTCAACCAAACCAAGCATGAACTGTGCCGATTTCTGGATTACTTCAAGCATCCAGCGTTGATTTTCGGTAAGATTATCGTATGCTTGCTCAGCAAGAAATTCGGCGTAGTTCTGGATTACTCCAAGCGGATTTCGCAAATCGTGGGCTGCCATACCAATAAAGCTGTTTTTTATGCTATTTAGACGCTCAAGCTCCACATTTTTTTGGGTAAGCTCACGTTGGAGGTTTACCAGCTCGTTATTTATTCGGGTAATCTCATTGAAGAGTGCCTGCATCTCCTTATCATCGCTAAGGGGTGAAGCAACTTTTTCCTTCACCAATTTACGGATAACATTTGTCTGTTCGTTATTGATCTTTTGCATTTCCTCAATTAGTATAAAAGCCTCCTGATGGTTCTCTGAGCCAACCAATAGGATATCATCATCAAGTTTTAATCCAATAAAGTAAAGGCGAACACTTTGGTTATTAACTTTGAAATTTAGGTAATAGTCGAATGAGTACTGCTTTGTATTGATGTCGTGAATAAAGTTTAAGCCTTTGGGTATATCTTCGGGCTCGAGCAGTGCAGGGAAACTTTTCCCAATGAGATCTTGGCTAGAGGAAAAGAGTTCGTTATGGATTACGCTTTTAATAAGCCCATCGGGATTACAGTTGAGTACAATTCCTTTAATGTTTTTCTTTGACATATCAGGCTGCAAATGAATTTCCTACCTCAACTGCTTTAAGTGCATTGGGGGCATAGGCATCAGCGCCAAACCATTCAACATTTAAGCTCGATTGGTTTAGGGCATAACCTCCTATGATGATTTTAGTTTTTGGGGGCAGTTGAGGTTTTATCTGTTCAATCACCGAACGGAGCAGGCTGCGGTGTATGGGCAGTGCAATGGAAAGTCCTACCAAATCGGCATGGCGTTCGTTAGCAGCCTTAATAATGCTATCGGCTGGTGTATTTGCGCCAAGGTAGTAGGTATCCCAGCCATCCATTTCAAAAAAATCGGCAACCATTCTTACACCTATTTCGTGTAGCTCATTGCCCACGCAGGCTGCCACAAAGGTTAAGCCTTTACGTTCTGTAGTGAATATTTTAGGGTAAAGCAACGACATGGCCTGCTGGGTAACGGCTGTGCAGTAATGCTCCTTTGCAACGCTTATCTCATTCTTAAGCCATAGCTGTCCAATTTGATACTGTGCTGGTTGAAAGATATCGAGGTAGATATCTTTTACCGATACTCCCTGGTTCGATAGCTGTTCGATAAGTTTCAGTGCTTCATGCCTATCGCCATTAAGCAGCATATCAATATAAGCCTTGGCTTGCATGCTAAGCATAGAATTGGATAATTCCGGTTGAGTTAAATTCTGATTTTGCCTAAGTGCATCTATGGCTTGGTCAATGTATTGATTGGAAATTGGCTGTAAATAACTGTATTCCTTGGCAATTATTACCTTGAGGCATTCAAGGGTTTCGAGCATGGTGTTTTCCGGCAGGTTTAAACCCTTAAAAAGCTGATCGGCCCACAACGCATAGCTAATTAGTATTTGAGGTTCGTTGGCCACTACGGCTTCGTAGAGGTAATCCAAAAGGTAACGCGCATCCCGAAGGCTGGCATCAATGCCCTTTTTGCCGTAGCGGCTCCACTCATCGGGCCTGAGCTGAAACTGGTAGGTAACCAAACTAATGGCTATAACCTCCGATTTTTCTTTTATGCTCTCAATTACTTCCATTGTTTATAGTTGATTTAAGTTGATATAAGAATTCACGGGGCAGAAAACCCTTGTTTGCGCGCGTCTCCAGATGCGTGCAACTATTGCATTTGATTAATGAATGATATTTTTATCACAAATCAATCCTTTATCCTTTAACCTTTATCTTTTAACTCCCTCTTCACCTTGTCGCTTACAACACTAAGTAGTTCCTCCTTCCTAATGGGTTTGCGTATATAGCCATCAAAACCATACGATTTAATTTTTTTCATATCCTCACCGAGCGCGTATGCGGTTTGGGCCACAATGGGTAAATGGGGTTTAAAGCTTCTGATCTGCTCAAACGCCTGGTAGCCATCCATAATGGGCATTTTGAGGTCCATTAGTATAAGCCTAATGTTACTATTCCTTTGCGCTAATTCAACAGCCTCCTGCCCATTGGCTGCCCTTAGGCATGTATATTTGAACTGCTTAAGTATCTCATTGATATACATAAAATTGTATTCGTCATCCTCGGCAACAAGTATTAACTCATTTTCGCCTTGCAGCTTTTCGGGGGGTATTTCGACAAATATTTCGGTTTGGGGCTCTCCCTTTATGTATGGCAGCGAGATGGTAACCGATGTGCCTCGGCCTAATTCCGATTCCAGCTCAATGGTTCCACCCAAAAGTTCGGTGTAGGCCTTGGCAATGGAAAGCCCCAGCCCAATTCCGCTAACCTTCATGGTTAAAGGGTTGTCAACCCGGTAAAAACGTTTGAAAACCAGTTCCCTATTTTTCCGTTCGATGCCAATCCCTGTATCCTTTACTCTGAAAATTACGCGATTATCCTTAATCTCATAGCCAAAGGCCACAGCACCACGCGGGGTATATTTTAGGCCATTTGTAATTAGGTTGGTTAGTATTTGCTGCAGCTTAACGCGATCGGTATAAAGAGTAGTTTCGGTAGTGGATTCATGGGGCAAATAGATGAGTTCAAGTTCCTTGTTACCGGCAACCTTAATCTTAAGTTCGTTGTAAATATCCTGCATCAGCTGGTCGAGGTTGAAGGTTTCAGGGTTGGTTTTAATCAGGCCGGTATCGAGCTTAGCAATTTCGATGGTTTCGGAAATGATGTCGAGTAAGCGGAATCCACTCTTTTGGATAATTTCAACATATTCGTTGCGTTTCTTTTCATCTACAGGTAATTTAAGCAGGTCGGCAAAGCCCATTATAGCGTTCATGGGGGTGCGTATCTCGTGGGAGAGGTTGGCCAGAAATGCCGATTTTAATCGGTCGCTCTCCTCCGCTTTTTCCTTGGCTTTTACAAGGTCATCTTCAAACTTTTTGCGATCGGTAATGTCGCGTATAACGGCAAGGTCGCGTTCAAATCCTCCAATTGTGGTGCGTCTAAGGGTAACCTCAATCCAAAAATGCATACCATTCTTTCGTTTGGCTAGCCAATCGAAACGCTGAGGGCCTTCTTCGGCTGCCATTTTTGAATAGATACCAATTCTTTCGTTCTTGTAGGGTTCAACATTAGCGCTTAAAGTGCTGGCATCGCATTTAAGGAACTCATCTTTACTTGGGTAGCCATACATTTTTATAGCCATATCGTTACAATCGACAATACTATTATCGTGTGGATTGTAAATAATAATTGCCTCGCTGGTTGAATTAAAGATTTCACGAAACTCGCGTTCGCGTTGATTTATCTTCTCTTGGTATGCTTTACGTTCCGTAACATTGCGGACAACAGCAATAAAGCGCTTTTCGCCTGCAATGGTTGCGGTTTTTAGCGAAATTTCAATCCAAAATAGTTCTCCGTTTTTCTTTTTTCCTTGCCACAAATAAGTTTGGGGGCCTTGGGCAATTACCTTTTGAACAATCTTCTCGGCTTCCTCAATTGTGTATGGGGGATAAAATGAACTCAAGTAACCAAATGGCTTACCCAGTAGTTCCTCGCGACTATATCCGTATAGGTTTTGGGTGGCAAGGTTGCAATCGGTAATGGTTTGGGATTTGAAATCGTAAATCAGAATTGCCTCCTGGGTTGAGTTAAATATCTCAGTGAATTCATGCTCTCGTTTTTCTAACTCTAACAAATATTTTTTTCTTTGGCTTATATCCAAAATAATTGCAACATATACATCTATATCAGATACCTTCATTTTATCTATAAAAACCTCAACAGGATACTCTGTTCCATCTTTCCTGCGATGAATTGTTTCAAAAAACACTTTGTTTGATGAGCCGTCATGAAGTGGTTTTAGCAAATCTTCAAATTTTTCTTTTACAAGGTAAGGTTGTAAATTAAAGGGTGTTAATTTTAACATTTCATCAGGTGAATAGCCTATATTTTTTAGCGCTGTTTTGTTAAATTCGATGAATCTATAGTTATCGCACCGGAAAATATAAACTTCATTTATGCTCTCGTCTAAAATTTTTATAAGTCTATCAATGCGTTCTTGTCTGATTTTTTGTACTGAAATATCTCTCCAAACAGCGTAAACCGTTCTTTTACCATTAAAAATAATAGGTGTTAGCGACACATCAGCCCAAAAATTCTCACCACTTTTCTTTTTATGCAACCACTCAAACTTGTTTGAACCCTGTTCTAAGGCAACTTGAATCATTCGATTTGCTACATCTATAGAGTATTCACCGCTGGGCTGTTTCAATGGGCTTAGGTCGGAGGGATGAGGTTTCAATTTAAGTAATTCGTTTCGGGAACTGTATCCATGTAATCGTGCTGCCACATCGTTGCATTCAATAAACTTAAAATTCTCATCAAGTATGCCAATTGCATCCTTTGAAAAGTGCATTACCCTTAAAAACCTTTGCTCGCTTTCAATTAAAATTTGTTCGGCCTTTTTTTTATCGGAAATATCTCTCACAATTGCCATAATTCTTTTTTTACCACCTATATCAACCAGCTTCAAGCGAACATTAACCCAAAAGGTCTCGCCGTTTTTCCTTCGGGCAAGCCATTCAAAATCCTGTGGTTTCCCTTCAATCGTTTTTTTAATATACTTTTGAGCATACTCTTCGTCATACGGTGGTATATTGGCACTTAAATTTCCAATATTTCCATTAAGTATTTCATCTTTGGTGTAACCATACATTTTTGTGGTAATATCATTGCAATCGATAATTTTACCGGTTTCAATATCGTCAATTTGTATGGAATCGAAAACCGAATTAAAGATTTCCCTAAACTCTTTTTCCTTTTGACTTATAACTTGATGGGATTCTATCAAGTCAGTTACATTGTTTACAATTACATGCCTGGCTGATCGTCCGTTAAACTTGGTTTCATGCGAGGCAATTTGAACATAAATAATATCGCCATTCTTTTTCAAGTGCCTCCAGTTTCCTGAGTTTTGATATATATCACCGTGGGTTTCAATATATTCTAATAATTTTGGAACATCTTCGTCGGGTCTTATATCTTTAAGGTTCATGGTAAGAAATTCCTCACGGGTATAGCCGTAATGTTCAATGGCCGCCCTATTTACCTCCAAGAACTTTAAGGTTTCCAAATCGTAAATCCACATGGGGTTAGGGTTGTTCTCAAAAAGCAACCGGTATTTTTCTTCGCTCTCGGAAAGTTTTTCTTTGTTAATCCAGTTCTCTTCGCGGTTAAATAGCAACTTGGCAATCAATGTTGTGGCTATTGGGTAAATTAATAATACCGGCCACCAAATAACGTTCAGGGTATCTGTTCGGATTTCTTTTGGCAGTAAAATGGTGCATGCCAGCATCACCAGATGAACAATAAAACTTACAAGGTAAACCTCGCCAATTCTTTTTTCTTTAATAATTTCGGGATGAAGTTTACGCCACACCAGCCCAATTAGCGCCGATGTAACTATTACTGCAACTCCCATTAATGCACCAGCACCGCCCAAATTGAATCTATAAAAAATCATTATCGCCATAGCAATAACCGTAGTTATACCTCCAAAAAATAAACCCGAAATGGTTAGCAGAATAGAGCGAGTATCGAATACAATGCCATCAACTAAAGTCCATGGGCTTTTCATCAGTATTATACCAATTCCGCCTACGAGTATGCCAAGCAGTGCCTGCAAGGGTAGTTTACGGCTTTTATCGGCCTTTAGCCATATAAAATCGTAAAGTACTGCAACAGCTATTAGTATTGCAGCATTCTCGAGTAAGCCTATGTAAAAAGGATTTTCCATAGATATGAGGATATTATGTATAGTAGCTATAGCCCTAAATTTACCCCAAATTTTTAATATAGTCAAATGGCAATGATTTTAGTTATTTAAGGATTTTCTTAAAACCCTTTTAATTGCTAATTTTGCAGCTGTTAAATCGATAAGCATGAATTTTGAAGACGAAGTTAAACGCCGCCGCACTTTTGCCATTGTTAGCCACCCCGATGCCGGTAAAACCACTCTTACCGAAAAGCTATTACTATTTGGGGGCGCCATTCACGTGGCGGGTGCGGTTAAAAGTAATAAGATAAAAAAGACTGCCACATCCGACTTCATGGAGATTGAGCGCCAACGTGGTATTTCGGTTTCCACATCGGTAATGGAGTTTGAGTATAACGGCTATAAGATTAATATTCTCGATACACCCGGTCACCAGGATTTTGCCGAGGATACTTACCGCACGCTAACCGCTGTTGATAGCGTAATCATTGTTATTGACCACGCCAAGGGTGTCGAGAGTCAAACCCGCAAGCTCATGGAGGTATGCCGTATGCGCAAAACCCCGGTTATCATCTTCATAAATAAGCTCGATAGACCCGGTAACGACCCCTTCGATTTACTCGATGAGATTGAGAAGGAACTCCAAATAAAGGTGCGACCTCTTAGTTGGCCTATTAGCCAAGGCCCTTCCTTTAAAGGTGTTTACAACCTATTTGAGCAAAGGCTTTTTCTTTTCTCCGGTGAAAGTAAGCAAACCGTAGCTGAGGATATTGTTGAGATAACCGATCTGAACTCTCCTGAGCTCGATGGTTACATCAAACCTTTCACCAAAAAGTTTTTGGAGGAAATAGAGATTGTAAACGAGGTATACCCGCAGTTCGACCATGGCTCATATTTGAGTGGCGAGGTGGCACCCGTATTTTTTGGTAGCGCCTTAAACAATTTTGGTGTAAAAGAGCTACTCGATTGCTTTGTACAAATTGCACCACATCCTGGATCTACTATCACCGATACCCGAACAGTTTCGCCCTTTGAGCAAAAGTTCAGTGGATTTGTGTTTAAGATTTTTGCCAACATGGATCCTAACCATCGCAATCGTATAGCATTCCTTAAAATTTGCTCAGGCCGATTTGAGCGAAATGTCCCTTACTATCACGTTCGATTGGAAAAAGCATTCCGTTTTTCTAGCCCCAACGCATTTTTGGCCGATAAAAAGTCGATAGTGGAGTTTGCATACCCCGGCGACATAATTGGCTTGCCCGATTCAGGCAATTTCAAGATTGGCGATACCCTTACTGAGGGAGAGGATATGAACTTTAAAGGTATCCCTAACTTTGCCCCTGAGCTTTTCCGGTATATTGAGAATGCTGATCCCGTAAAGTATAAGCAGCTGGCTAAGGGCATTGAGCAGCTTACCGATGAGGGTGTAGCTCAGCTTTTCACCCAAAAATCAAACGGTCGAAAGATAATTGGCACTGTAGGTGCCCTTCAGTTCGATGTGATTCAGTTTCGTTTGGAGCATGAGTATGGCGCCAAATGCCGCTACGAGCCCATTAACCTTTACAAGGCTTGCTGGATTGAAACCAGCAACAAGGCTCAACTCGATGATTTCCGTATTCGTAAGTACAACAATCTTGCCCTCGATAAGCATGGCCGTGAGGTGTTCCTGGCCGATTCACCTTACTCACTGCAAATGGCTATTGAAAAGTTCCCCGATATTAAGTTCCACTTCACTTCAGAGTTTTAATATAGGTTGTTAGTTGTTTGTTGATGGTTGATAGTTATTACAAAGGATTTAAAACTATACAGCACAGTTAAACACTGTATTACTCTGTGTGACACTGCGATAACCAGATAAACTAAGTCGAGGAATTTTTTCAGGTTTACCGTGAACCCCTTCTTCGCGCGCGTCTTTTGACGCGTGCGTTCCATTCTTTAACCCGTGTCTTTTGACGCATGCATGAATAGTATTAAAATGTTTCACAGATTTTACACGGAATTACACTGTGCAAATCCACACAGTCTGCGTCATCTGTATTCCATTCCAATTACGAACAACGTGCAACGAACAACGAACAACCTTTCCAGCCCCATAAGGGATAAACATTTAAAACCCCATTGTCATTCCGAGCTTGTCGAGGAATCTCATAAAAAAGGATTAAGGTACAAAGAAATGCTTCGGCTCAGCTCAGCATGACAAACTGAGTGAATGAGCCAATGGTGTTGTCATTCCGAGCTTGTCGAGGAATCCCCTTCTTCGCGCGCGTCTTTTGACGCGTGCATGAATAGTATCAAAATGTTTCACAAATTTTATACGGAATTACACTGTGCAAATCTGTCTAACCTGCGTCATCTGCGTTCAATTCCAATTCACGACCAACTATCAACGAACAACAAAAAACAAAATCATCTGCGTCATCTGCGTTCCATTTAAATTCACTTTCAACTCACACCCATCGCTAATTCTTCCGCAAACGTTTACGGTCGATTTTACGGGCTTTCCCTGAGGTTTTCTTCTTGTTGGGTGTAAAATTTTTGAAAACACATTTTGGTTTATCGTAAACGATTGAAATGCCACTTTCATATTCTGAATCCCTTATTTCATAAGGGTTTTAACTTTATGTTATGTTTTTTTTAAGATTTTTTTACTTTAATTTTGGACACCTTGAAAACTAAAAACAGCTTTATGGCAAAGAAACCTAAACTCAGCTTTTGGCAGATATGGAACCTTAGCTTTGGCTTTTTAGGGGTTCAGGCAGGTTTTGCCCTGCAAAATGCCAATGTATCACGCATACTCTCAAACTATGGTGCCGACCTGCACCACCTCTCGTTTTTCTGGCTAGTTGCGCCTATCATGGGTCTTATAATTCAGCCATGGGTAGGGGCGGCTAGCGATAGAACATGGACCCCCATGGGGCGTCGTAAGCCCTTTATTTTTGGTGGTGCCATTGCTGCTGCACTAGGCATGTTCTTCATGCCCAATTCACAGATAGCAATTGCCATTTTACCCCCGGTTGTGTTTGGAGCAATAATGTTAGCGTTGATGGATGCCTCGTTCAACGTAACATTCCAACCGTTCCGTTCTCTGGTGGCCGATATGACCCCCGATGAGCAGACCAACACTGGATATTCTGTTCAAACCTTACTCATCAATTTGGGAGCCGTAATAGGTTCTTTCTTGCCGTTTGTTCTAACTAACGTTCTTGGTGTTGGAAATACTGCTCCCGAAGGACATGTACCACCCTCAGTAATTTGGTCATTTTATATCGGTGGTTCTATATTGCTGGTTTCGGTTTTATGGACTGTATTTACCACTAAAGAGTATAGCCCCGAAGAGTTTAAGCAGTACAACCAATCCGATGATACTGTTGTAGAAACCGAAAAGAAGAGTTTTTGGCAAACACTTACATCAATGCCTGGCATAATGGGAAAACTGGCTATTGTTCAGTTTTTCTCGTGGTTTGCATTGTTTGCCATGTGGGTTTATACCACACCAGCCGTTGCCCAGCATATCTGGGGTACGGCTATTGGCGATTCTTCCTCACCTGAATACAACGAAGCAGCCAACTGGGTTGGTGTTTTATTTGGTTTATATAGCGTTTTTGCAGCCATTTTTGCCATTTTCCTCGACAAGATAGCTAATCGCTTAGGCCGAGTAAAAACATATTCCATTTCGCTTCTTTTAGGCGCATTGGGCTACTTATCTATGTATATCTTCACCGGACAGTATGCACTTATTTTTTCAATGATTGGCGTTGGTATTGCCTGGGCTGCTATACTTGCAATGCCCTATGCTATATTGGCTCGCTCTTTACCCGCCGATAGAATGGGGGTATATATGGGTATTTTCAATATCACCGTGGTGGTTCCCCAAATTGTAAGCGGTTTGCTACTTGGCACCATTCTAAAACTGGTTTTCCACGAAAAGGCAATCTATATGATTGTTCTTGCCGGTTTCTCAATGCTTTTGGCTTCGGTAAGTGCTATACTTTTTGTTAAGGAAAAAAAAGCTTAACCCAATGAATGAGATTAAAGCTTGTATTTTCGATTTAGATGGGGTAGTGGTCGATACCGCAAAGTATCACTACTTGGCTTGGAATCGGCTTGCGCAGGAGTTGGGCTTTGAGTTTACCGAGCAGCATAACGAGCGCCTTAAAGGAGTTAGCCGTATGCGCTCCCTTGAAATTTTGCTGGAGGTTGGTGGTTTGTCGTTTCCATTGGATGAAATGGAACGAATGGCTGTCAAGAAAAATGCCTGGTATGTGGAGTATATTGAAAGAATGACCCCCGATGAGATTCTGCCCGGCGCAAAGGAATTGCTGGAGGAGTTAAGGGCTAATGGCATAAAAGTTTCACTTGGTTCTGCAAGCAAAAATTCGCCCCTTATCCTTGAACGGATTGGTTTAAAAAACCACTTTGATGCCATAATCGACGGCAATTCGGTAACAGTAGCCAAACCAGCTCCTGATATCTTCCTGGTTGCTGCAAAATCGCTTGGGGTAAATCCTGAGTTTTGTGTTGTATTTGAGGATGCCGAAGCCGGTATTGAGGCTGCAATAAATGCAGGTATGCGAACTGTTGGTATTGGCAATCCTCACATTCTAAACCGTGCCGATGTGGTTGTTCCTAATCTTAAAGGCTTTACATATAACAAATTAGTTGAACTATTTTTAAAAAAGTAAATCGATATGAACCCTTATCTTAAACACGACGAGTGGTGCATCATTGAAGAGGGATTTGTTCCTGAAAATACCCGCGCTTCGGAAAGTATTTTCAGTATTGGCAATGGTGCAATGGGACAGCGTGCTAACTTCGAAGAGAAATTCACTGGTAGTTCGCTTCAGGGTAGCTACATTGGTGGTGTTTACTACCCCGATAAAACCCGGGTGGGTTGGTGGAAAAACGGCTATCCTGAGTATTTCGCCAAGGTTATCAACTCTACCAACTGGATTGGCATTAACGTGATTGTGAATGGCGAGGAACTTGATCTGGCTAAGTGTAAGGTACAAGACTTCTGCAGAGTGCTTAACATGAAGGAGGGATACCTTGAGCGTTCCTTCATTGCTGAACTGCAAAACGGGATCAAGTTGGCAGTAAAGTCAACCCGCTTTTTAAGCATGGTCGATTCCGAACTTGGAGCAATCCGTTACTCTGTTAAACCACTAAATGCCGATGCTACCATCGAAATTCACCCATACCTCGATGCCGATGTTCATAACGAGGATTCCAACTATGGTGAAAAGTTCTGGGAAGTGGTTGACATTAAAGGTACACCATCTTACAGCTACATTGTAAGCCGCACAAAAAAACTCGATTTCCACGTTGGCCATGCCATGCGTAATTTTGTTTACGTTAATGGTCAACATCAAAATGTTCTGCCCCAGGTAAACACTTCGTCTATGTACGTCGATAACAGGTTTACCCTTAGCGCTAAGGCTGGCGATGAGATCACTCTTTACAAGTATGCCGCAGTTATTTCGAGCTTAAATCACGAGAAAGGCACTTTCCCTAAGGTTCTCGAAAAACTCATCGATATCGCAGTGTCGAAAGGTTTCGATAAAATGATTGACGAGCAGCGTTACGCATGGGCTGAAATCTGGCAGCACAGCGATATAACAATTGAAGGCGATGTTGCTGCTCAGCAGGGTATTCGTTTTAACATTTTCCAGCTCAGCCAAACATACACCGGTAAGGACGAACGCCTGAATATTGGCCCCAAAGGATTTACCGGCGAAAAATATGGTGGTTCAACCTATTGGGATACTGAGGCTTACTGTTTACCCTTCTACATGGTTACTCACGGACAAAAGGTTGCCCGTCAGTTGCTTCTGTATCGCTACAAGCAACTCGATAAAGCCATTGAGAACGCTGCAAAACTTGGATTTAAGGATGGAGCAGCATTGTATCCAATGGTAACAATGAATGGCGAGGAGTGCCATAACGAGTGGGAAATTACCTTTGAGGAGATTCATCGTAACGGCGCTATTGCTTTTGCAATTTACAATTACGTTCGCTACACAGGCGATAAAAGTTACTTGGTTAACTTTGGCCTTGAGGTGCTTATTGCAATTGCTCGTTTCTGGGCTCAGCGCGTTAACTACTCGCAGGAGAAGGGTAAATATGTTATGCTGGGCGTTACCGGTCCCAATGAGTATGAGAATAACGTAAATAATAACTGGTACACCAGCACTGTTGCTTGCTGGTGCATGGAGTATGCCGAAGAGGTTGCCGGTTACGTAAAGTCAACCGACCCTGCTAGGTATGCAGAATTAGTCAAATCCATCAATTTCGATGAATCAAAGGAAATAGCCAAGTGGCGCGAGATTCGCAATAACATGTTCTTCCCTGTTGATGAAAAATTGGGTATTTTCCTCCAGCAGGAAGGATATATGGATAAAGAGCAAATCCTTGTTAAGGATCTCGATCCAAAGGAACGTCCACTAAACCAGAAATGGAGCTGGGATCGCATTTTACGTTCATGCTTCATTAAGCAAGCCGATGTTTTACAGGGGCTATACTTCCTTGAAGACCGATACGATACTGAAACTATTAAACGTAATTATGAGTTTTACGAAGCCCGAACAGTTCATGAATCCTCGCTTTCCCCATGCGTTCATAGCGTTCTGGCTTCTCGCATAGGCAATGTCGATAAGGCCTACGAGCTATACCTGCGTACTGCCCGTTTAGACCTCGACGATTATAACCGTGAGGTGAAAGAAGGTTTACACATCACAAGTATGGCCGGTACATGGATTTCTATTGTAGAAGGATTTGGCGGAATGCGTGTTAGGAACAACATGCTCACTTTTAACCCGCTTATTCCCGATAAGTGGAAATCGTATAGCTTTAAGGTTTGGTTCCGCGACAATATCCTTAAGATAATGGTAACAAACTCTCAAATTGCCATTAACAATGAAAGCGGGAATACCATAAGTCTTAAGATTTACGGGGTTGAGCATACAGTTCCAGCCTCTAGCTCTATAAGCGTTCCGGTTCAGAAACAAATTTTCTAAGCCTGAAAAAAGATTACCTTTGCGTTGGATTTCTTAAAACTACAAAATCATGAAACGTTTTAAACCAGGCGTAATAACCGGAAAAGAGTTACAGGAACTATTTGCAATTGCTAAGGCTGAGCAGTTTGCTCTACCAGCAGTTAACGTTACTGGAACTAATACAATGAATGCCGTGCTGGAAACCGCTCGCGAGGTGGGATCGCCGGTTATTATTCAGTTCTCAAACAGCGGGGCATCGTTTATTGCAGGCAAATCGCTTTCCAACGACGGCCAGCAGGCTAGTATACTTGGGGCAATTAGCGGAGCTAAGCATGTTCATTTGCTAGCCGAAGCCTATGGTGTTCCCGTTGTGCTTCACACCGACCATGCTGCCAAAAAACTTCTTCCTTGGATCGACGGCTTGCTCGATGCGGGTGAAAAGCATTTCCGCGAAACCGGAAAACCTCTTTTCAGCTCACACATGCTCGATCTTTCCGAGGAATCGCTTCATGAAAATATCGAAATCTGCAAGCGTTACCTGGAGCGCATGGCCAAAATGGGAATGACTCTGGAAATTGAGCTTGGCGTTACCGGCGGCGAGGAGGATGGCGTTGATAATACTGGTGTTGATAGCTCAAGATTATACACCCAACCCGAGGAAGTGGCCTACGCTTACGAGGAGCTGTTGAAAATTAGTCCCAATTTCACCATTGCAGCATCGTTTGGCAATGTTCATGGAGTTTATAAACCCGGTAATGTGGTTCTTAATCCAATCATCCTTAAAAATTCCCAGGAGTTAATTAAGCAGAAATATGCTACAGCCGATAAGCCTGTAAACTTTGTATTCCATGGCGGTAGCGGTTCTGAGAAGGAAAAGATCACTGAGGCCATCAGCTATGGGGTAATAAAGATGAATATCGATACCGATTTGCAGTGGGCTTTCTGGGAAGGCATCAAGAACTATTACGAGGCCAAGAAGGGTTACCTGCAGGGTCAAATTGGTAATCCCGAAGGGGAAGATGCCCCCAACAAGAAGTATTACGATCCTCGTGTTTGGCTTCGCAAAGGCGAAGAGTCTATTGTTGCCCGATTGAAGGAAGCTTTTGCCGATCTTAATGCTATAGGTCGTGGGTAATGAATAGCTTATTCCATATTCCGGATTTTTGTCCAACTGGTATTAAAAGCATTCATATCCAAGTAGTTATTTATTAGTTTTTGGGCTGTTGGGGTTTCCCTGACAGCCCTTTTTGTTTTTTCGAAAAATCAGTCTAAAATCAATAACCATGAACAAAATCCGTTTATCTTTACTGATGTCCCTAACGCTTATGGCGATGACATCACTTGCTCAAAAACCAATTGAGCGTATCGAACCACCTTGCTGGTGGGTTGGTATGAATAATCCAAACCTTCAGCTCCTGGTTTACGGGAAAAATATTGCATCGGCTCAGGTTGCAATCAGCAATCCCTTTGTCGAATTTGTTGGTGTCGAGAGGGTTGAAAATCCCAACTATATCTTCATCAACCTAACAGTTAAACCCGATGCTAAACCGGGAAATATCGATATTAAGTTCACCTTTCCCAAGGGAAAGCCAATTACCTATGCCTACGAGCTTAAAGCTCGTCAAATTGGCTCAGCCAACCGTAAGGGTTTCGACAATTCCGATGTTGTTTACCTGGTTTACCCCGATAGGTTTTCCAACGGCAATCCTGCTACCGATCAGGTAAAAGGTTATACTGATAAGGTTGACCGTAACGAACCTTACGCCCGTCATGGCGGCGACATTCAGGGTATTGCTAATCACCTCGATTACTTCAAGCAACTTGGCGTAACCGCCCTTTGGCTTAATCCTGTGCTCGAGAGCAATCAACCCTCGTGGTCATACCATGGCTATGCCATCACCGATTTTTACAGGGTTGACCCTCGCTTGGGCAGCAATGAACTTTACAAGGATTTTATCGATAAAGCGCATGCTCAGGGCTTAAAGGTGATTAAGGATATGGTCTTCAATCATTGTGGCGGTGAGCACTGGTGGATGAAGGATGTGCCCATGAAAACCTGGTTTAACCTTTACCCCGATTTTAAGCGCACAAACTACCGCATACCCACCACATTCGACCCTCACGCATCGGTTGCCGATAGTAGCCTTATGGCCGATGGTTGGTTCGATGGCCACATGCCCGACCTTAACCAGCGAAACCCATACCTTGCCAATTACCTCATTCAAAACAGTATTTGGTGGATTGAGTATGGCGGACTTGACGGTATCCGTATGGATACCCATCCGTATTGCGATAAGCACTTCATGTCGCGCTGGTGCGCAGCTGTTCAGCATGAGTACCCCAATTTCAGCATCGTTGGCGAAACCTGGGTAAACTATCCGGCTTGGGTGGCTTACTGGCAAAAGGATGCCCACAACCGCGATGGATACAACTCAAACCTCGAGATTGTAATGGATTTCCCCCTGATGTTTGCCATGCACAAAGCATTCGATGAGCAGGAGGGATGGGATACCGGATTAGCGCGCCTTTACGAGATTATTGCTCACGATTTTGTTTACCCAAACCCCGATAAACTCTTTATTTTTGCCGATAATCACGATATCGGTCGCTTTCAGCGCGATTCCTCTCAGGCATTAGGCCGTTTAAAGCTCGCCATGGCATTCCTGCTTACTACCCGTGGCATTCCTCAAATTTACTACGGAACTGAGATTTTACTGCCCGGCGATGATGCCAAGGGTCATGGCGATATTCGTCGCGATTTTCCCGGCGGATGGCCTACCGATACCAAATCAGCTTTTACCGAAGAGGGTAGAACAAAACGTCAGAATGAGATTTGGAACTACATGTCAACCATCCTGAACTGGCGTAAAACAGCCTCTGCCATTCACAATGGCAAGTTAACCCATTTTATTCCCGAAAACGAGGTGTATGTTTACTTCCGCCAAAATGCAGAGCAAACCGTAATGGTAATCCTGCATAACGGCTATCAACCTAAGGTGCTCGAAACTAATCGCTTTGCAGAGTTTCTGGCAAACAAAACCGAAGGTATCGATATCATTACAGGGAAAAAACTTGATAGTCTTTCAAAAATCCAGCTCTCACCTCGCTCTGCCATGATTATCGAGTTAAAGTAAAAATATTATAATGATATGAAATACAATTTATTACCAGTTATTATTGCAACCTTTTTGCTAAGCTCATGCCAAAAAGGTTTACAAATCGATTACGCCACAACCAATCCGGTTGTTAGCAATCCTCTATCAGCAATTCAGCTTGCCGGCGATAGCACATTGGTTTACCTAACCGATTATTTCCCCGATCCTTCGGTAATTGATTCCTTGTCAATACCTTCACCTTTTCAGTATCGCCTCTCTGGTGATAAGGCTTTCGTCACGCTTAAAGTCAATAACCAATCACTACCCTCATTATCAACCTTAGCTGTATGGTCTAAGGGTGATAGGTATTGCCTATTGGTTCGAAAAAACAGAAAACTACCAGTAACTTTCACTTACGACCCTCAGGGCAAAAAGGTAAATACCGTTCAGCTGGCTGGTCAAATTAACGATTGGAATCCAAAGGCAACTAACCTATTATTCGATGGCAAGGTCTACAAGATTACCATGCTCTTAAATCCCGGTAAGTACCACTACCAGGTTGTTGTCGATGGCAAATGGATGCTCGACCCGGCTAACCCGGTTTTTGAGGATAACGGGATGGGCGGTTACAACTCTGTGCTTGTTGTTGGCAACACTAACCCCGACTTGCTTCCAAAGCTAATTCCTTTTTCCGCAAAAGGGAATAAATTAACAATTAAAGCCATAGGTGATATAAATAGGTTTATTGTATTGTGGCAAAACTACTTGTTGGATGATGAATTTATTCATGCTAAGGACGGGTATTACGAAATCACCATACCCGATAATGCTCGTAACCACAAGCGTTCCCATTTAAGAATTTGGGCTTACAACCAGCAAGGCGAATCGAATAACCTTCTGATTCCCCTGGAGGGGAACAGGGTGGTTACCAATCCCTCACAGCTTACCCGCAGCGATAAGCATGCTCAGATTATGTACTTCCTCATGGTTGACCGTTTTTGCAATGGCAATCCTACTAACGATTTTAAGGTTAACGATCCCGAAATTCACCCTAAAGCCAATTACTTTGGTGGCGATATTGCCGGTGTTACAAAAAAGGTTAAGGAAGGATACTTTACTAAACTGGGAATCAATACTATATGGCTTTCACCAATAACACAAAACCCTTTGGGGGCCTGGGGATTATACCCAGAACCTCGCACCAAGTTCTCGGGTTACCACGGTTATTGGCCTGTTTCTTCTTCCAAGGTCGATTTTAGGTTTGGAACCGAGTCTGAACTTAACGAGTTAATAGCCGAAGCCCATAAACGCAACATGAATGTTATTCTCGATTATGTTGCCAACCATGTTCATCAGGAACATCCCCTCTTTAAAAACCATCCCGATTGGGCTACCTCGCTTTACCTGCCCGATGGTTCGCTTAATACCGAGCGATGGGACGAGTACCGTTTAACCACATGGTTCGACACATTCCTGCCAACCCTCGACCTCGAACGTCCTGAGGTTTATGAGCCCATGACCGACTCAGCTTTGTTCTGGGTTACCCATTACGATCTCGATGGATTCCGCCACGATGCTACAAAGCATATCCACGAAAATTTCTGGCGTAGGCTAACCCAAAAAATTAAGTTAACAATACCCAATAAATCGGTTTACCAGATTGGCGAGACCTATGGCAGCCACGAACTCATTGCAAGCTATATAGGCAGCGGAATGCTCGATGCCCAGTTCGATTTTAACATTTACGATGCTTCGGTTGCCGCTTTTGCCCGTAACGACTATCCCTTTACTAAGCTTGATGGGGCTCTGCACCAAACTTTCAGCTACTTTGGCTGGATTAATCTAATGGGTTATATTTCCGGTAACCAGGATAGGGGGCGCTTTATTTCCTATGCCGGTGGCGCTTTACGTTTCGATGAGGATGCCAAAAAGGCTGGGTGGACCCGCGAAATTGGCGTTGGCGATAGTACCGCTTATGCTAAACTCTGTATGCTTAACGCATTCAATATGACCATTCCCGGTGTTCCTACCATTTACTACGGCGACGAGTTTGGAATGCCCGGTGGTAACGACCCCGATAACCGCCGCATGATGAAGTTCGATGGGTTATCTACCCTTGAGCAGCAAACCCTTGAAACCGTCACAAAGCTTGTAAATACCCGCAGAAATAACCTGGCCCTGGTTTACGGTTCATTCCAAACCATCCTCGTAAACGATAATGTTTACGCTTACATTCGTAAGTATTTTGACAATACCGTTGTTGTAATCTTCAACAAGTCGAACCAGGAACAAGCCATTGACCTACAAATACCTGAATATATGAGTGATAGCATATTATATCCAAACTTCAATTCTAAATATTCTATCCAAAACGGGAAACTTAAAGTTACGCTTAAGCCTAATAGTTTCGAAATATTCACACCCAAAATAAACTAGGCTAATGAATTTCTAACCACTAAAAAGGTCGGATTAGCGCTAATCCGACCTTTTTTACTTATAGAGAACTAAAAGTTATGTTTAGAATTTTGATTTACGATACTTCTTATGGGTTTATTATAATTGTATCAACAATAGCCAAAGGTTTGATTTACATTAGATGCAAAATCAAATAAATTCCCGGACGAGGCACTCTTTAACTTTTTTCCCTTTAATTTTTATCCTTTATCCATAATACAAAAGCCCGACGTTACCATCGGGCTTCGCTGGTGATTCAGCTGGGATTCGAACCCAGGACCCCATCCTTAAAAGGGATGTGCTCTACCTGCTGAGCTACTGAATCTACCTATTTTATTGAGAACTTCTTTTGTTTTTTGCGTCGCAAAGGTAGACCTTTTCTTTAAAATATACAAATTTTTCTTTCATTCAGTCCTAAAAAATTTATTTACTTACTGAATATCAAACTAATGAAAATTGTTAAAAAGATTAAATACCAATGTTTAACAATAATTCAAATTTTCGTAATCCTTTATTTGGTAGATTAGCTGTGCAAAATTAAAATTCCATGTCAAAAGCATTAAAAAAACTATCAGGGAAAGTAGTGGTAATAACCGGTGCTTCATCGGGTATTGGTAAAGCACTTGCGTATGAGTTTTCAAAGTTTAACACCAAGTTGGTTATTGGCGCACGTAATATCGACGAACTAAATGCCATTGCAAATGATATAGCCAGAAAAGGCGTTGAGGTGATTGCTGTAAAAACCGATGTAACCAGCGAGGATGAATGTAAAAATTTAGTTGAACAGGCCGTTAAAAGGTTTGGACGAATCGATATCCTGATCAATAACGCCGGCATTTCCATGCGCGCCCTTTTTAAGGATGTCGACCTTAAAGTTATTCGCCATTTAATGGATGTGAACTTTTGGGGAACCGTTTACTGCACCAAATTCGCTTTACCATACCTACTCGAATCAAAGGGTTCGGTTGTGGGAGTAAGTTCCATAGCTGGGTTCCATGGATTACCTGGTAGGTGTGGCTATTCGGCATCAAAATTTGCCATGCATGGCTTCCTGGAAACCCTACGTATCGAAAACCTCAAAAACGGCTTGCATGTAATGATTGCAGCCCCTGGGTTTACAGCAACCAATGTTAGGTTTTCAGCACTAACAGCCGATGGCACCCCTCAGGGTATGTCGCCCCGCGATGAAAAAAATATGATGACACCCGAGGAGGTAGCAAGGATTATTGTTAAAGGTGTTGTTAAACGCCGTAGAAATATCATAATGGGTACTGAAGGTAAAATATCGGTATTAGCCCAACGCATTTTGCCCACCGTGATCGATAGGCTTTTATACGGATACATGGCCAAGGAACCCAACTCACCCTTTAAGTAGTTGCATTTGCATATTTTCCTGAATTTTTCTTACTTAGAGAAAAATTTGGGTATGGTTACCTTGAATATCTTGACCGAAACTTTCCTTAATCATTTAACCACCATACTGTGGGCGATCTACATTTTTACCGTACTCACAACGGCGGCAATGATTATCCACGAGAAACGCGACCCCGCCAAAACGTCAACTTGGGTTTTACTTCTCATTACTTTACCAATCTTGGGCTTATTGCTTTACATATTTTTTGGTCAAAATCGAAGAAAAGAAAAGCTTTTTAGCCGTAAGGAGATTCAGGATATTGAACAAATAGAGTACTTAAGCCATAAGCAGGTTATTCGTTTTTCCTCTAAAACCGATATCCACCATAAGCTTGCTGATCATTTAAGCATTATCACCCTTTTGCTCAACAACAGCAAGGCCCTGCTTACTGAAAAGAATCAGGTTGAGATTTTTCAAACCGGTAATGAAGCCTTCGATTCCATAGTTGAATCGCTTTACTCGGCCACCTCAAGTATTCACATCGAGTTTTACATCATTAACAACGATAAACTGGGTAACCGGATTAAAAATATCCTGATAACTAAGGCCAAAGAGGGCGTTAAGGTTAGAGTTCTTTTCGATGATGTAGGTAGCTGGAGCTTACCCAAAAGGTATGTCAAGGAGCTAAAGAATGCCGGCACAGAGATCTATCCGTTCATGGAGGTTCGATTTCCCTTACTCACCAGCAGGGTAAACTACCGAAATCATCGGAAAATTGTAGTGGTCGATGGAAAGGTTGGTTACCTAGGTGGGATGAACATAGCCGACCGGTATATTGAGGGTACCCGAAGGCTTGGCCAGTGGTACGATACCATGCTGAGGATTGAGGGTGAAGCCGTTAATTCACTTCAGGTTATCTTTATGATTGACTGGTACTTTGTTACCGGGAAAATTATCAGGGAGCGGGACATTTACTTCCCTCAGCCAACCGTTACCAGTTATCATCCCTTACAAATTGTAACAAGCGGTCCCGATTCCGATTGGGCAAGCATCATGCAAGCCTTTTTCCATGCCATAACGCGCGCCAACAAGCATATTTACATATCAACGCCATACTTTATCCCCAACGAGAGCATCCTAACTGCCCTTAAAACAGCTGCCCTAAGCGGGGTTGATGTTCGGATTATTTTGCCCGGCAAATCCGATTCTACTATTGTTTACTGGAGTTCACTTTCCTACGTTTCCGAGCTGCTGGAGGCAGGCATAAAGGTTTATCTTTACCTAAATGGCTTTAACCATTCCAAGGTGATGATGATTGATAGTAAACTGGCCATGGTGGGATCAGCTAACATGGACATCCGTAGTTTTGAGGATAACTTTGAGGTGGCAGCCTTCATTTACGATAATCAGGTTACTGAAAGGCTTGAGGAGAATTTCTTATCCAACCTGGTGCAAAGCCAGGTTATTACACCCCAAAGCTGGAGTAAACGTCCGCTGAAAAATAGCTATAAGGAAGCGCTGGCACGATTAATTAGTCCACTCTTTTAAATCTAGCATGCAATTTGATAATAGTAGATCATAAAAACCTCTTTAAATCCGATTACTATGAAAAGAACACTTTTTATTCTGGCACTCACAAGCCTTTCCCTGTTCTCTAACGCTCAGTTCTTTAGAATGGGGCTTAAGGGCGGCATTAGCTCATCCAATGTTAAGTTTAGTAAGGCTACCATTACCGACGGGGCAAATCAATACATTGTGGAGCAGGGCGATGCTAAACTTGGATTTCACGCTGGGCTGTTTGCTCGGGTGCAAATTATGGGTTTCTTTGTTCAACCCGAGCTGCTTTTTTCCCGCTCGCAGGGCGAGGTTATGCTTAAGGATGTTACCCTAAACAATGTTTACAACGAAATGCAAAAGTTCAACAAGTTCGATATCCCAGTTATTGTTGGATGGAAATTTGGTCCTGCTAGGGTTGGACTTGGACCGGTTGCAACAATCTTAATCTCCGAAAACGATGGCCTTAAAGATAAATTAGCCGATTTGACCAACCAAACAGTGAAAAACAATTTCAGGTCGGCAACTTTTGGATACCAGGTAGGAGTAGGGCTCGATATTCTTAAAACCCTTACCCTCGACCTTAAATACGAAGGCAACCTCAGCAAACTTGGAACTGGCATCACTTTGGGTGGTACCGACTACTCATTCGATCAACGCAATCCACAAATCATCATGAGCGTTGGCTTCTTCTTTTAGGCTTTATTTAATGTCAGGAGGTTTCTTTAGAATGATTCTAAGGAAACCTTTTGTCATTTAATAATTGCCGTTTATTTCAAGAAAAATACACTTCAAGGAATTCTTAACTCATTTGTTCAAACCCTTATTGGATATTTTATCTAAAAATTGAATATTTGAATTCAAGATGTTAATAATTATGCCTGTTTTACTGGGAGTTGTAGCAATTGTTTTTGTGGCAATGGTAGCCTCTACCATTACCTATTTTATTTCGCGAAATAACATTAAAAAGGCATTTCAGCAAAAGAATGCAACTACCGATAATCTCATCATTGAGGAACTAAGGGCTGAGATACAGACTCTTAAAGTTTACTGCAAGGAGTTGCAGATTGAGAATGACGAACAGGCCGAAGTACTTGCCAAGGCACATTTGGAACTCCAGCGACTCGAAGCCGCTTTGCAAAATGCCAAAATAAGAGCTGAAGAGGCCGATATCCTCAAATCAAACTTCCTGGCCAACATGAGCCACGAGATTCGTACTCCCATGAATGGTATTTTGGGCTTTGCACAGCTGCTCAAAAATGAAGAATCGCAGGAGAAGCGCGATAGGTATATCGATATCATTTACCACAACGGGATGATGCTGGTAAACCTGATAGATGATATTATCGATTTATCAAAGATAGATGCTGGACAGCTAACCGTAAATCCTGCCGGCTGTAACCTCGACAACCTCATGTTTGAGGTTTATACCTTCTTCAATGAGATTAAATTCAAACAGGAAAAAGAGCATATCAATATTCGTTTACTTAACCTGAACGACGACGAATCTAATATTCTATACACCGATGCCCAGCGTTTACGTCAGGTTCTGGTTAACCTTATTGGTAATGCTCTTAAATTTACTGAAAAAGGATCGGTTGAGTTTGGCTACCTGATAAACGAGGATAAGAGCAACATTGAATTTTTTGTGAGGGATACTGGGATTGGCATTCCAAAAGATAAACAGGATATTATTTTCGACAGGTTCCGCCAGGTACAGGAGGGATCTACCCGTAAATATGGCGGGACGGGTATTGGGTTGTACATTTCCAAGCATATCATTGAGTTACTCGGTGGCGATATTTGGTTCGAGTCAGAGGTTGGGCAGGGGACTACATTCCACTTTTCCCTCCCTTACAACGAATCAAAGAACGTTAACGATGGTTCTGTAGTTTTCAAGGCCAAAAATCCTGAATATAAGTGGGAGGGCAAAACTATCCTGATAGCTGAGGATATCGATACCAACTATAAGTACCTATCCACTGTTTTAGCCGATACAAAAGCCAAGATTCTTTGGGCAAGAAATGGCGAGGAGGCAGTATCCATGGTACTCAACGGCTCCCCTGTTGATATTGTCCTAATGGACATTCAAATGCCCGTGGTTGATGGGTATGAGGCAACCCTAAGGATAAGAGAAAATTTCCCCGATTTACCAATAATTGCACAAACCGCGTACGCACTACCTCACGATAATCTTAAATGTTTTGAGGTGGGCTGTAACGACTATGTTTCAAAGCCTATTAACGCCCACCTCCTAAAGAAAAAGATTAACGAATTGCTTAACGTTTACGTTAAAAGTTCTTAACCACTTGCCTAATAGCAACTAACCGCTCAAGTAATCCTTCCAGGTACTTTATGTCGAGCATGTTTGCCCCATCCGATAAAGCTTCGGCTGGGTTAAAGTGGGTTTCCATAAAGAGCCCGTCGGCACCTGTTGCTATAGCGGCACGGGCTATGGTTTCAATCATATCGGGTCTGCCACCTGTAACCCCTGTGGTTTGGTTTGGTTGCTGAAGCGAGTGGGTAACATCAACAACAACTGGAAATCCAAAGGCTCTCATGGTTGGTATAGCCCTGAAATCAACTATAAGATCATGGTACCCAAACATTGTTCCCCTGTCAGTTAGTATTACGTTGTTATTGCCGGAATCAACAACCTTTTGTGCGGCAAATTTCATGGAGTCCGGGGAAACAAATTGCCCTTTTTTAATATTTACAAACTTTCCGGTTTGGGCTGCCGCAATCAGTAGGTCTGTTTGTCTGCACAGGAATGCCGGAATTTGAAGTACATCAACGTACTTTGCCGCCATGGCAGCCTCTGGGGCGCTGTGTATATCGGTAACAATAGGTAATCCGAATTGCTCTTTAACTTCGCCTAAAATTTTCAGGGCTTTTTCATCACCTATACCTGCGAACGAGTCGATTCTAGAGCGGTTTGCCTTGCGATACGAAGCCTTAAAAATGAAAGGGATTTTAAGCTTTTCAGTGATGCTTAATACCGTTTCCGCAATCCGCATAACGTTTTCGCGGCTTTCAACTACACAAGGTCCAGCCATCAAGAAAAAATTTGCCGATTCAATGTGCTTAATTCCTTTAATCTTTGCAATAGTATTCATATTCTTATCTTTACTTGTTATACTTACCTTTCCACAGCGCCTTTATTCTTGCAGCAATTTCCTGCTCACGGCTATTATCCTGGGGTTTATAGATTGAGGTTCCCGAAAGTTGTTCGGGTAGGAATTCCTGTTCCACAAAATTCCCGGGAAAGCTATGGGCATACTTATAGTCTGTACCATAACCAATCTCCTTCATCAGTTTGGTTGGTGCATTTCGGAGATGGAGCGGCACGGGTAAATCACCGGTTTCTTTAACAATTCCTTGTGCCTTTCCAATTGCCTCGTAGGCTGAATTACTTTTAGGACTTGTTGCTAAGTAAATGGTTGCCTCAGATAGGATGATTCGTGACTCGGGCATACCAATCATCTGAACTGCCTGAAAACAGCTGGTGGCCATTAGTAGCGCATTGGGGTTAGCTAAGCCTATATCTTCAGCAGCTAGAATAACTAACCTGCGTGCAATGAATTCCGGATCCTCGCCGCCTTCTATCATACGCGCCAACCAGTAAACGGCGGCATTGGGATCGCTGCCTCTAACCGATTTAATAAATGCCGAAATGATGTCATAGTGCTGCTCCCCGTTCTTATCGTAAATAGCTAGGTTCTGCTGCAGCACATCAATTACGGCTTTATTGGTTATTATAACCTGGTTATTGGTGTTTTGAGTTGAAGTTACAAGTTCAATGATATTATATAGCTTCCGTGCATCGCCTCCAGAGAATCTGTAAAGAGCATCCCTTTCACGGAGTTCAATCCTATACTTTTTTAGCTCAGCATCAATAGTTGTTGCTCTAACAAAAAGCAATTCGAGTTCCTCATTGGAAAGCGGTTTTAGTATGTAAACCTGACAGCGTGAAAGTAATGGTGTAATCACCTCAAACGATGGGTTCTCGGTGGTTGCACCAATTAAAGTGAAAATACCTTGCTCCACGGCACCAAGCAGTGAGTCCTGTTGCGACTTGCTGAACCTATGTATCTCGTCAATAAAAAGAATGGGTGAGGGTGAATTAAAAAATTTTTGCGATTTTGCCTTTTCAATCACTTCCCTAACATCTTTTACCCCTGAACTTATAGCGCTTAAAGTGTAAAACGGTCTATTTAACTCATTTGCTATTACCCGGGCTAAGGTTGTTTTTCCTACACCTGGTGGGCCCCATAGTATGAATGAAGTTATTGTTCCCCTACTTACCATCTCCCGAATAACCCCTTTGCTACCTACAAGATGCTCCTGACCTACATAATCGTTCAGATTACGAGGTCGCATCCTTTCAGCTAAGGGTATTGTCGGCATAGGAAAAATATTTCCACAAAATTAGGTAATAATGCCTTTTTTGTGGCTTATTTTTTAATAAATATTGACATTGAACACTTTTTGTACTTTATTTGTTTAAAAATAAACCCTTAAAAAAATAGTTATGAAACTGATAAGGAAATCTATCGTCCTGCTTTTCACCCTAATGGCAGGAACGCTTTATGCTCAGGAAGATGTTGCTGCATTCCTAAAAGGAAGCCTAACCGATGCAGAAAAGCTTAGTAAAGCATACCTTGAACCTTTTGGAAAGAGTTTAGGAACAAGTTTGAACTCTGGGTGGTATAATTCTGCAAATCCTCATGGAATTTTAGGGTTCGACATCACCTTTACTGTTCCAATAACAATACCCCCAAGTTCCGATAAAACGTTTGACGTTTCAAAGCTAAACCTGGAATACTGGCAGGTAAAATCTGGCTCTAGTTCTACTTCACCAACAGTAACAGGTAAAAGTTCAAACACCATTTTAACCGATAAAGCATCTGGACTAAGCGAGCTAAACATGCCCAATGGGGCTAACCTAAAATTTGTCCCTGCTCCAATCATACAAGTAGCAAAAGGATTACCCTTTCACACCGAGATTGTTGGCCGGTTTTTACCAACCATAAACATTTCAAGCGTTGGTAACTTTGGGTTGTGGGGTGTTGGTGTTAAAAACGAGTTTAAGGAGTTTATTCCTTTTGTTAAACGTTTGCCTTTTAGCATGTCGGTTCTATTTGGATATACCCAGTTCACTTCATCGTTCGACATAAATAAGACACAAAAGCAAAAGCTCAACTTTAAATCATCGGGGTATACTGCCCGTTTACTTGTTTCAAAATCCATACCCGTATTAACCGTTTATGGTGGTTTGGGGTATAACCATTCAACAACCGATATTGCACTTAAGGGAACCTATAATGTTGAAGGCGTTGGGACTGTTACTGACCCCGTTGCTTTCGACTTTGCAAATAACGGTTTTACTGCCAATCTTGGGTTAAGGCTTAAGCTGGCTATCCTTGCTTTCCATTTCGACTACTCACTTGGCAATTATGGCATATTTAATGCTGGGGTTGGTATTAATTTCCGATGATAAATACCATTAGGTAAAAAGGGCCGGGATTACCGGCCTTTTTTTATTTCTTCTTTGTTTTTCCTTCTGGATTTTCATCAATAAAATCGGTTATGTTGTGTGCTATTTTCAGAATCTTCACAACCCTTCTGTTTTCATCAAGAATAGGAGAGTAGGTCTCAATGAAGCTATAGGTTTTACCACCAATCTTAACCTTTGAGGTTTCCTTTTTAATCATTCCATTGCGGAGGTCCTGCCAGAACTTTTGGTAGGCATTTTTCTGTTCGGAGGTCATCTCCAGGTTGTCGGCATGGTGAGTTCCAACAATATCTTTCTCAGTTTGCCCGGTTAGTTTGAGGTAGGCTTCGTTGACAGTTATTATGTTGCCATTCAAATCGTACTCAATAACGTAGCTAGAAGAATGTAAAGCATTGATTAGGCTTTCCATCTCGGCCGACTTACGAGCCGATTCCTCCTGGGTTGCTTGAAGTTCTTCCATGTTTTGCCGCATCTCTTCCTCCTGCGCTGCGAGCTCCTCCGATTTTATCCTTGATTCTTCAAGTAATTTTGCAGTCCTAATGTTTATTTTAACACTCGATATGGTTGCAGCAAAACTTTCACCTATCTTTTCAATAAATTTAATCTTATACTCCTCAATTGGCTCAAACGAGGCAATCTCAATAACCCCGTGAACTTCATCATTTATCTTCATAGGAACAAGGAGTAACACGGTGGGTTCATCCTGACCAAGCCCCGAGGCAATTTTTATATATCCGTTTGGTATTTCGGTCATGTATATGGTTTCTGCTTCCTGGGCGCATCGTCCAACAAGGCCTTCACCCATTCGTATGACTTTCTCCTCGTATTTTCGGCGCTCATAGGCATAGGTAGCCATCAACTCAAGGAAGATATCATTTGGATTATCATTATTGATAAGAAATACAGCACCAATTGTGGCGTCAACATACTTTGTCAAGTTTCGGATGGTTTCGTAGGCAAAGTCGTTAAGGTTGCTGTTATTGTGCCTCAAAATTTCAGCAAATTTTGCCATGCCCTCGTTGTACCATCTATTCTTGTTTTCCTCAGCTTTCCTTTCCTCATCAATCTTTTTAGCATACTCCAAGCTCTTACGCATTTCAAGTAGGGCATCGCCTAAAACGTCGTCATCGGAAAGTTTTGAGTATTTTGCTTGTAGATTCCCTTTACCTATTTCTCTGGCAAACTGCGAGGTTTTAAACAAACTGTCAATTAAAATGTTAATTGAGCTTGCAATATCCTCAATCTCATCGCCAGTCTTTATCTCAATCTTTTTGGCTGGGTCAATCTTACCAAGTGAGAGTTCACCTAGAACTCTTGTTGCCCTTACCAATGGGCTTGTAATGCTGTAGGCAATAATCCAAAGCACAATTGCAAGCACAACTAATCCTATTACCATTACAATTCTAACCTGGCTTGTTATGGTGCTTATTTGTTCATTAATTACTTTCTCGGGCACGAATATGCCAAGACTCCACCTTTCAGCGGCTTGACCTGCAGTAAAAGAGTTAAAGGTAAGGTAGTACTTACTTTTTCCTTCTAAAACTGATTCAGAGTATCTACCTTTGCTGATTACGGTTTCAATTATTTTTTTTCCATTGGCCAGAACGGTATCGGCTAATGCCCCCAGTAATGTGGAATCGGGATGTGCAACAATGGTACCATTATTCGAAATTAGGATAGCGTAGCTCCCTTCGTAGGGTTTTAGATTCTTTATCATTTCCTGATAAACTGAGAGCTCAATGTCAAAGCCAAAGAGCGCAGCAAATTTGTTGTTGACTACCAAAGGCACGCATACGCTGGTTTCCAGTACCCTTTTTTGACTTCCAGCGTAGGTGTACCAGTATGGGTCAACCAGTGCTTCTTTTTTTTCGGTTTTAAGTTTATAGTACAAACTACTCGGGTTATCACCGGTCTCGTTTAATCTTTCGAATATTTGTTTAAGCTCATTGTTTTCCCTCAGGTAGGTGTACCTATCTCTACCGTATGGCTTATCCCATTTCTTATCCAAGGCCCAAAGCTCCCAGCTTGCCCAAACCGACAGTAAATCGGGGGTGTTTTCTGCTATTCCTTTGAGTAACCTTACCGTATTTAACTTTATATCATCAGGATTTCGTTGCTCAAGGTCATAAAAGCTATAGGTCATGGTTCTTGCCAAGGCAAACTGCTTATCAAATTCACCCTTAATTTGAGTGGTATAGGTTTTTGATGTGGCATCAATGTATTCATAAATGTTTGTCCGTGTAAACCTATCAACCCTTTTGTTTAAAAAAGCAATGCTTGCCCAAAAAACAACTGCTGTAACCGTTAGTACAGCAATTATCAACTTTACTCGAATATGAATTTTCACCTTCATGGTAAATGTTTTTTGAAAAAAACAATCAACTTTTAATGGGTGAATATAGCACTTTTGTAATAAACAAGCAATAATAGGAGCAATAAGTGCGCTTTGATACCTAAAACAGAAGTTTATTACCAATATTTATTACATTTGCGTTTGAAAATCATTCAAAAATTAAACCTATGAAGTTACTTGAAGGAAAGACTGGCTTGGTTACAGGTGCGGCTCGGGGTATAGGGCGCGCCATTGCAATTGCCTTTGCTCAACATGGAGCAAATGTAGCTTTTACCGACATTGCTTACGATGACAATATGAAGTCGCTTGAACAGGAGCTAACCGCTTTAGGCGTAAAAGCCAAGGGATATGCTTCCGATGCTAGCGATTACGATAATTCCCAGAGAATTGTTGATGAAATTGCCAAAGATTTTGGGCAAATCGATATTTTGGTTAACAATGCCGGTATCACACGCGATACATTGCTTATGCGTATGACCGAGGAGCAATGGGATTTAGTGATTAAGGTTAACCTAAAGTCGGTTTTTAACCTTACCAAGGCTGTTCAAAAGTACATGCTTAAGCAGAAAAACGGTTCAATTATTAACATGAGCTCAGTGGTTGGAGTTTCAGGTAATGCCGGACAGGCCAACTATGCAGCGTCAAAGGCAGGAATAATTGGATTTACCAAAGCTGTTGCCCGCGAGCTGGGCTCACGTAACATCCGTTGCAATGCAATTGCTCCCGGATTCATTATCACTGAAATGACCCACAAGTTACCCGATGAAGTTCGCGGGGAGTGGATCAAGAAAATTCCCTTACAGCGCGGTGGTACACCCGAAGATGTTGCTAACGTTTGCGTATTCCTTGGCTCCGACCTATCGTCATATGTGAGCGGACAGGTTATTAATGTTTGTGGCGCAATGAATACCTAGAAATTAGTAGCATTATAAATCAAGTTGAAAGCAGGCATACTAATACTTAAGCTGCTTGTTTTCAACTTTTTTATTTTATGAAATGCCAAAACCCTATTAATTAAAAAAGTTTATGTGGGTAAAAAATATTAAATGGTTAGTACTACTACTATCATTAACATCCTGTATATCATACAAATATATTGATATTGAGTTTTACGATTCACCCCAAAAATCGATTGTTGTTCCGGGTGAAAACCTGCTAGTGGTTGAAAATCTTCACCTACGAAATACCGATACACCCATTCGAGAGCTTGATTGGGCATTGGATAGCGTTGCCTCAAATGAAGCAACCGATGCCCTCATAAGCCTAATAAAAACTTCTCCGTGTTACTCTGGCGTTAACCTTTCAAAACATATTTATTACCGTAACGACTCCTTAAGGGTTGTCCTTCCCCTCTCATGGCAAGTTATCGACAGCCTTAGCAAAGTTTACAATAGTAAAATGGTTCTATCGCTTGAGTACTTAAAAGTCCGCCCACACTATGACACTTACCCATTGTGGCGTGGCGATTTTAAGGAATACTACGGATTCATTCAGGTATCCAGCTATACCTACTGGCGCATTTACAACGTTGAAACAAAAAAGATTGATTTAGGCCAACTGCTTACCGATACACTGCTATGGGAAAAAAACGATTGGATTGAGGTTACACCCGGTAACCAGCTTCCGGGGATATTCGAGGCTTGCGCATTTGCTGGAGCCGATGTCGGCGAGCAATTTGCACAGCTTATTGCTCCGCAATGGCAAAAGGACAGCAGAGCAATATATGTTCCCAACGCTAACAAGGAGATGAACAGGGCATACCAACTTGCCATACATGGAAACTGGTTAGATGCCGCCGCTGTTTGGCAAAGATTATCTTTATCAACCAGTAAGGAATTGGCAGCACAAGCAGCATTCAATATGGCCCTAGCCAACGAGATGCTGGGCAAATTCCAGCTATCCATTGAATGGCTCGACTACGCAAAATCTAAAAATCCTCGCCTTAAGTTTCTGAAGGAGTATAGGGATATTCTACAGCACAGAATAGAGAATAACAAACCTGAAAAGTAAGTTTTTTAATCAATGTCGTTTAGATAACAAAGCAGACACTCCTTTTGTCATCCTGAGTGAAACGAAGAATCTCTATTTATTTGAGATGTTTAGGCGGAGTCTATCCCGATATATCGGGATTCAACATGACAAACAACCTTAACTAAACGGTATTAGTATCTTATTCTGAAATTATTTGTAAAATAGAAGTTATTAAATAACTTTAAATCAATTAATTATAAAATATTTTTATTTCTATCCCAATGCCTGTTTTGCGAATTGTTATCTAATTGATATTTTTGCAACGGTAATAATGCCTCTTTAGCTCAGTTGGTTAGAGCGGCGGTTTCGTAAACCGCAGGTCGCGGGTTCAAGTCCCGTGAGAGGCTCTGGTAGGACAGGGCAACCTGTCCTTTTTTAATTTAGTGAGGCAAGTATATGAGAGCATCAATTCTAACCATAGGCGATGAGCTGCTTATCGGTCAGGTTATCGATACCAACTCGGCCTGGTTGGCCGATAGGCTTACCAACCTTGGCTTTGAGGTTATCAAAATCTTAAGTATTTCCGATAATCCAGCGGCCATTGCCAAGTCGGTAAATGAGCTTATGACTCAATCCAACTTAATTATATCTACCGGAGGTCTTGGGCCCACCAGCGACGACCGAACAAAACAAACCCTCTGCGACCTTTTTGGTGGAGAGCTAAAACTTCATTTACCCACGCTCAATTTAATTGAGCAACTTTTTCAAAAAAGGGGATTACCCCTTACGGAAACCAATAGGAGCCAAGCACTCATTCCTACATCCTGCACTCCAATCCTGAACTACCATGGAACTGCTCCTGGTATGATTTTTCATAGGGATGGTAATTACCTTGTTTCTTTACCCGGGGTTCCTTTTGAGATGAAAAACTTGTTTTCCGAGGGTGTTGAACCATTCATCAAACAAAAATTCAGTCTTCCGGCAATAGTTCGAGTCACCGTTAATACCTTTGGAATACCCGAATCGTTTCTCTCCGATAAACTTACAGGTTTTGAGGAGTTCCTTAAAAGTAATAGTATTGCTTTGGCATACCTTCCAAGCCCATCGGGCATAAGGCTTCGCCTTACAGCAAAGAGAAATGTAAACGATAAGGAAAAGTTAAAGAATATACTCGATTTAGCCATCGGGGAGCTTAATGGGCTAATTGGTGAAAATATTTTTGGTTTCAATGATGAGACATTGCCCTCAGTAGTCTCTAAGAGACTTAGAGAAAAAAATGCAACCTTGGCTGTGGCTGAAAGCTGCACAGGGGGGTATATTTCGCATTTAATAACTCAGCTGCCTGGCAGTTCCGATATATATAAAGGAGGTATTGTTGCATACTCAAACGCGATTAAACAAAACGTACTAGGGGTAAGCCATGAACTGCTCACCACTCATGGTGCAGTTAGTCGGCCAGTAGTTGAGGCCATGCTCGATGGTGCGCTAAAAATTTTTCAAAGCGAGTATGCCATTGCTGTGTCTGGCATTGCCGGACCAACAGGAGCAACAGCGGGTAAGCCCGTGGGCACCACCTGGATTGGTGTTGCATCAAAAAAAGCAAGGCAGGTAGAACTCTTTACTTTTGGCAACCTCAGGGAAGTTAACATTCAACGTGCGGCATACACAGCACTATTTCAGCTGCTAAAGCTTATAGCGTAAAATTGGTGTAACGGTTTAAATGATTTATTTAAATAATTGTTTTTATGAGTGATATGGCTTGTGTTTTTTTATCCAAAAATGATAAGCTATCTAATTAAAGCTAATTTTCAGCAATTTTTTTATCAAAATATTTGAATAATTCATAAATTATGACGTAATTTGCGTCCTGTTTCGAAAAAAGTAAAAACGGTAAAATATACAGCGATGTCAAGAGTTTGTCAGTTAACCGGAAAAAGAGTAATGGTGGGAAACAACGTTTCACATTCAAAAAGAAGAACCAAACGCAGATTCCTGCCTAACCTTAAAACCAAAAGGTTGTTCCTTGAAAGTGAAAACCGTTGGGTTACCCTTAGGCTTAGCACTTCAGCTATGAGAACCATCGATAAGGTTGGTTTAGATAATGCCCTGAAGAAATTTGCTAAGAAAGGTCACATTTAATCGTTTAAAAAAGTACAGCAATGGCAAAGAAAGGTAATAGAGTTCAGGTTATTCTGGAATGTACCGAACATAAGGAAAGTGGTTTACCTGGTACTTCAAGGTATATTACCACTAAGAATAAGAAGAATACACCCGATAGGCTTGAGCGTCGTAAGTACAACCCGATTCTCAAGAGGGTTACACTTCATCGTGAAATTAAATAACACTTTTAGATATGGCAAAGAAAGTAGTTGCTTCGCTTCAAAAAGCCACGAAAGATCGTGTGAAGTGCATTAAAATGGTGCGTTCACCCAAAACTGGCGCATACATGTTCAAGGAAGAAACAATGGACAAATCCGAATCAGCCGAGTTCTTCAAACAGAAATAGTTTTCTGCATTATATCTTACAAATAAAAGCTTTTCGGTTATTCGGAAAGCTTTTATTGTTATTTTAGCGCCTGAAAAATAGTATTTGTATGGGTATTCTTAACATTTTTAATCCCGATAGTAAGGACGAAAGCAATTCTAACTCACTTGATCAAGGCTTGGCCAAGACAAAGGAAAACCTTTTTAAAAGGATTTCAAGGGCTGTAGCCGGCAAGTCCAAGGTTGATGATGAGGTATTGGATGAACTGGAGGAGGGACTTATCGCTGCCGATGTTGGCGTGGAAACCACACTCCGCATTATTGAGCGAATTCAAAAACGGGCTGCTGCTGAAAAGTACCTGAATACTGCAGAGTTGAATACTATACTTAAATCAGAAATTCTATCGTTACTTGCCGAGAATTCCGCAAACTCTATCCTTACAAATAGTGCAGACATTCCTAAGCCTTATGTAATTATGGTGGTTGGCGTTAACGGGGTTGGAAAAACAACTACCATTGGCAAGTTGGCTTACATGTTTAAGAACCAGGGCAAAAGTGTATTGTTAGGTGCTGCTGATACTTTCAGGGCCGCAGCCGTAGAGCAACTCACCATTTGGGCTAATAGGGTAGATGTTCCCATTGTTAAGCAGCAAATGGGCGCCGATCCCGCTGCTGTAGCTTTTGATACCCTAAACTCTGCCAAAGCTAACGACACCGATATAGTAATTATCGATACTGCCGGCCGTCTTCACAATAAAATCAACTTAATGAACGAGCTTTCCAAAATACGTAGGGTAATGCAAAAGGTTATTCCCGATGCACCACACGAGGTTCTGCTCGTTCTCGATGGTTCAACCGGCCAAAATGCCTTTGCGCAGGCACGCGAGTTCACCTCGGCAACCGATGTTACAGCTATTGCGCTCACCAAACTCGACGGTACAGCAAAGGGTGGTGTGGTACTTGGCATTTCCGATCAGTTCAAAATACCTGTAAAGTATATAGGTGTTGGTGAAAAAATGACCGATTTACAGGTTTTCGACAGGGTTGCTTTTGTTGAGTCGCTATTCCGTAACGTGTAGCCAAAATTATGACAAAAAAAATCAATGTTGTTACCTTGGGGTGCTCAAAGAATGTTGTTGACTCCGAGGTGCTTATGCATCAGCTCGATAAGGGGGGATGGAAAATTGTTCATAATTCAAACGACCCCTCGGCAAGGGTTGTTGTGATTAACACTTGCGGTTTTATTGGCGATGCCAAGGAGGAGTCGGTTGAAACTATACTTGGCTTTGTCGATGCCAAAAGTAAGGGGCTTATCGATAAGGTTTACGTTATGGGATGCCTTTCGCAACGCTACCGCAATGAGCTGGAAGCCGAAATCCCCGAGGTAGATGGCTACTTTGGCGTTTCCGATCTACCTCAAATTGTTGCCGAACTCAATGTAAAGTATAACGAAATCGAACTGAACAAGCGCTGGCTTTCAACCCCAAGGCATTACGCTTATATTAAGATATCCGAGGGTTGCAACTGGGGATGCTCATTCTGTGCTATACCACTTATTAGAGGGAAGCATGTTTCCCGCCCAATTGAATCATTGGTTAACGAAGCAAAAGAGCTCGCCAAACAGGGCGTTAAGGAGCTAATTGTTATTGCCCAGGACACAACCTATTACGGATTTGACATATATGGTAAACGTAGAATTGCTCAGCTGCTTAATAGCCTTAGCCAGATTGACGGTATTGAATGGATTAGGCTGCACTACGCATATCCATCTGGGTTTCCCAATGACCTGATTGATGTTTTGAAGTCGAACCCTAAAGTTTGCAAGTACATCGATATACCGCTACAGCACATAAATACACAGGTCCTTAAAATGATGCGTAGGGGTATAAACCGAGAGCAAACCATTGATTTTATTGAGAAGATAAGAAAGAATATCCCCGAAATTGCTATCCGAACCACTTTCCTGGTTGGCCACCCAGGGGAAACCCCTGAGGCTTTCAATGAACTGATTGATTTTGTTAAGGATTACCGGTTCGACAGGGTAGGTGTATTTGCATACTCTGAGGAGGAAGGAACTTATGCTGCACAAAACTTTACCGACTCCATACCCGATGAAGAGAAAACACGTAGAGTTGAAAAGCTGATGGAGGTTCAACAAAGGGTAGCTTTTGAGTTAAACCAGCTTAGAGTTGGTCATACGTATAAGGTTATAATTGATGCAATTGAAGACCATTACGCTGTTTGCCGAACGGAGTTCGATTCACCCGAGGTGGATCAGGAGGTTCTGGTAAAAATTAACGGTAAAAATGTTAAACCCGGCGAATTTCATTTGGTTCGCATTGTAGAGGCCCAGGAATATGACTTATTCGGTGAGTTTGTATAAAAAATAAAGGTCGTTACAACGACCTTTATTTCAATTGATTGCAGCATATCATTAAACTAATTCCTTTAATACTTTAATTGCAGCATCGTAGTTTGGTTCTTGGGCAATTTCAGGTACATACTCTACGTATTTAATGATATCATCCTTATCGATTATCACAACCCCACGGGCAAGTAGCCTTAATTCCTTTATCAGAAAACCATAGTTTGTTCCAAACTCCAGGTCACGATGGTCCGATAGGGTTATTAAATTGGTAATACCTTCTGCGCCACAAAAACGCTTTAAGGCAAAAGGCAGGTCGTTCGAAATAGCTAAAAATGCAACTTTATCGCCAAATTCCGATGCTGTCTTGTTGAACTTGTGATTCTGAACAGAGCATACGCTGGTGTCAATGGATGGGAAAACGGAAATTAGTTTTACTTTTCCCTTAAAATCGCTCATTTTTACTGGCTTTAGGGAATTGTCGAGCGCTGTGAATTCCAAGGCATTATCGCCTGCTTTAACCTGTTCCCCTGCAAGGGTTACCGGATTTCCGCCAAATGTTACTGTTTTCATAATTCTATTCGGTTAGTTTGTTACTTATATAACAAAATTGCTAGGGGAAAGTTCAAAAAAAGAGACGCACATTATAGTGCGTCTCCTTATCAATACTAATCAATTTGTCATTCTTCATCGGCATTGGTAACTTCTTCTTCAGCCTTAGCTGTGCGAATGGTAATTTCATCATTCTTCTTACTATAGCCAACCAGGAATACTGCACCAGGTTTTGCATCGCTCTTTATTAAGGCTTCAGCTAATGGATCCTCCAGATACTTTTGAATGGCTCGTTTAAGTGGACGTGCGCCATACTGAACATCATATCCCTTTTCTGTGATGAAATCCTTGGCAGCCGATGATATTTTAATGGTATAGCCCAAACCGGCAACTCTATCGAAAAGCCCTTTAAGCTCAATATCTATAATTTTGTGTATATCGCTCTTGGTGAGCGAGTTGAACATAACTATATCATCAATTCGGTTTAAGAATTCGGGGGCAAAGGCTTTTTTCAATGCCTTCTGTATGATGCTCTTTTCGTAATCGCTTTTTGCCTCCGACTTGGCTTTAGTAGCAAACCCAACACCCTGTCCAAACTCCTTTAAATCACGGGTTCCAATGTTGGAGGTCATAATAATTATGGTATTCTTGAAATCAACTCTACGTCCTAGGCTGTCGGTCAGCTGGCCTTCGTCCAGTACCTGGAGTAGAATATGGAAAACATCGGGGTGCGCTTTTTCTACTTCATCGAGCAACACTACAGAGTAGGGTTTGCGGCGAACTTTCTCGGTGAGCTGTCCTCCCTCCTCGTAACCAATGTATCCCGGAGGCGCACCAACAAGTCGCGACACGGAGAACTTCTCCATGTACTCACTCATATCGATACGGATAAGATTATCGGTAGTATCGAAAAGGTATTTTGCCAGAACCTTTGCAAGCTGAGTTTTTCCAACTCCTGTAGGGCCAAGGAAGATAAACGAACCAATAGGACGATTTGGATCCTTAAGTCCGGCACGATTACGTTGAATAGCTTTAACAATCTTATCAATTGCCTCGTCCTGTCCAATAACAGAGCGTTTTAGTTCATCGGCCATCTTAAGTAGGCGGGCTCCTTCAGCCTGAGCAATGCGTTGAACGGGAACCCCGGTCATCATGGCAACAACTTCGGCTACCTTTTCGGCATCTACAGTTTCGCGATGCTTACTTAACTCTTTTTCCCACCTTGCTTGCTCTGCTTCTAGCTGTTCAATAAGCTTTTTCTCGTTGTCGCGATACTTTGCGGCTAACTCAAACATTTGGTTCTTTACCGCTTTGATTTTTTCCTTTTTAGTTTCCTCAATGAGTTTCTCCAACTTAAGAATACTTTCGGGAACCTTGATGTTTGAGATATGAACGCGCGAACCAGCCTCGTCAAGCGCATCAATTGCCTTATCGGGCAAATGCCTATCGCTGATGTATCGCATGGTAAGCTTCACGCAGGCCTCAATGGCATCGGGGGTATAGGTAACATTATGGTGTTCCTCGTATCTCTCCTTTATGTTATTGAGTATATCAATAGTTTCTTCAGGCGATGTGGGTTCAATCATAACCTTTTGGAAACGACGCTCCAGCGCTCCATCCTTCTCAATGTGTTCGCGGTATTCGTCAAGTGTAGTAGCACCAATACATTGAAGTTCGCCGCGGGCTAGCGCAGGCTTGAGCATGTTGGCAGCATCGAGCGAACCGGTGGCACCGCCAGCACCAACAATCGTATGGATCTCATCAATGAAAAGTATGATGTTTGGGCTACGGGTAAGCTCATTGAGTATGGCTTTCATACGCTCCTCAAATTGTCCGCGATACTTTGTGCCGGCAACAATTGAGGCTAAATCGAGTGCAATTACACGTTTATTAAATAGCACACGCGATACTTTCTTTTTAACAATCCGCAGTGCCAACCCCTCGGCTATTGCCGATTTACCAACGCCAGGCTCACCAATAAGGATTGGATTATTCTTTTTACGACGGCTCAATATCTGCGCTATACGCTCAATTTCCCTTTCTCGCCCGATAATTGGGTCTAAACGACCCTCTTCGGCGGCTTTTGTTAAATCAATCCCAAAGTTATCAAGTACAGGTGTATCGGACGATTTTGACGTTGATTGACCTGAACGCCCCATGTTGCCAAAAATACCACCTTCGCCTTCATCATCCTCGCTACCACCACCGGAAAAGTCATCTTTATCACCCGAGTCCTCCACTATCAAATGCCTACGAACTGTATCATAGTCAACATCATGCTCTAATAGTAACTGGGTAATATAGCTGGCTTCATCCTTAAGAATGGCAAGTAACAAATGGGCTGTATTGATCGTATCGCTTTTGAGCGAACGTGCTTCAAGTACAACAATTTTTAAAACCCTTTCGGTTGATTTGTAAATACTAATATCCTCAGAGTTATCAATGCCTGAACTGTTTTCCGATGGTTGTAACAACCGACTGTCAATCGACTTTTTTAGATCATTTAAATTTAAACCCTCAGAAAGCAGGATATTAATTGCTTCGCCTTCACCATCGCGAAGAATACCCAAAAAAAGATGGTCGGGGGTAATGGCTGTATTACCTAACCGGATAGCCTCCTCGCGACTATAGGCTATAACATCTTTGATTTTTTGCGAAAACTTTTGTTCCATAAATACTTCTCCAAAAACTTTTACTAAAGTAATAGACATAAACGTAAGAACAATGCTTTTGTTAATAAATTTAGTATTTTTTTAATAAATAATGAACAACATCATCAACCATTCTTTTTTTTACGCTTAAATAGCTATCTTAGCACGTTATTTCTGAAGTAAAAACTGATTTTTTAAGCTTTTATTATATGTCTGAGGGTGAAAGGATTATACAGATCAACATTGAGGAGGAAATGAAATCATCGTACATTGATTATTCAATGTCGGTGATAGTATCGAGAGCATTACCCGATGTACGCGACGGATTAAAACCCGTTCACAGGAGGGTTCTTTTCGGGATGTCCGATTTGGGGCTCAATGCAGGTAAACCATTCAAGAAATCGGCACGTATTGTGGGTGAGGTCTTAGGTAAGTACCACCCTCATGGCGACTCTTCAGTTTATGAGGCAATGGTCCGCATGGCTCAGGATTGGGCAATGCGGTACCCGCTGGTAGATGGACAGGGTAACTTTGGATCAGTTGACGGCGATAGCCCCGCAGCCATGCGTTACACTGAGGCTAGGCTTACCAGAATAGCAGAGGAAACACTTGCTGATATCGACAAGAATACTGTTGATTTTAAGCTTAACTTCGATGATACCCTGGAAGAGCCCACCGTACTTCCAACTAAAATTCCCCTTCTTCTGGTTAACGGTACATCCGGTATTGCTGTAGGAATGGCCACCAACATGCCTCCCCACAACCTCTGCGAGATTGTTGATGCCATTTGTGCCACGGTGGATAATCCCGAGATCACGATAGATGAACTACTTAAATATGTTAAAGGACCCGATTTCCCAACCGGTGGTATTATATATGGTTATCAAGGAGTTAAGGAAGCATACCTTTCCGGAAAGGGTAGGGTAGTAATACGCTCCAGAACTGAAATTGAGCAAACTGAATCCGGACGCTCCAAGATTATTGTAACGGAAATACCCTATATGGTAAATAAGGCCGAGATGATTAAAAAGATTGCCGACCTTATTAACGATAAGAAAATTGAGGGTATCAGCTACATCAATGATGAATCCGATAGGCAAGGAACACGAGTTGTAATAATCCTTAAAAAAGAAGCTGTTGCCAATGTTGTATTAAACAATTTGTTTAAGCACACGCAGCTGCAGTCCACTTTTGCTATCAACAATATTGCCTTAGTTGATGGGCGGCCCAAGCAGCTTAACCTGAAGGATTTAATCGTTCAGTTCATTAAGCACAGGCATAGCATTATCCTCAGGCGCACCCAGTATGAGCTCGATGAAGCTCAAAAACGGGCGCACATCCTGGAAGGATTACTAATAGCCATTGACCATATCGACGAGGTAATTAACCTCATACGCGCCGCAGCATCTCCCAACGAGGCTAAGGAAAAGCTAATAGAACGATTTGGGCTTAGCGACGTTCAAGCTCAAGCCATTATCGACATGCGTTTACGAAGCCTAACTGGCCTTGAGCGCGATAAGGTTAAGCAGGAGTACGAGGAGTTGCTTAAGCAAATAGCTTACTACAAGCAGGTTCTCGAGGATGAAACCCTTCAGAAAAATATTATCAAGGATGAGATGATCGAAATGAAGGAAAAGTATGGCGATAATCGTAAAACAGAGATTGTGCCTGATGCTGAAGAGTTCAACCCCGAAGATTTTTATGCTGATGAGGAGGTGGTTATCACCATTTCCCATATGGGCTATATCAAACGTACACCTCTGTATGAGTATAAACTTCAGTCGAGAGGAGGAGTAGGCTCAAAAGGAAGCACAACCCGCGATGAGGATTTCATTGAGCATATCTATGTAGCATCCATGCACAACACCATGCTTTTCTTTACTGAAAAAGGTAAGTGTTACTGGTTAAAAGTGTATGAAATACCTGAAGGTAATAAGGCATCAAAGGGTAGGGCCATTCAAAATCTCATAAACATTGAAAACGACGATACCATTCGCGCTTACATTAATGTTAAAACCCTGAGTGATCCGGAGTATCTTCAAAACAACTATATTGTGCTTTGCACCAAGAACGGTATAATCAAAAAGACATCGCTTGAAGCGTATAGCCGCCCCCGCCAAAGTGGGGTAATGGCCATTACCATTAAGGAGGGCGACCAGCTCATTGAGGCATGCCTGACCAACGGGAACAAACAAATTGTACTTGCCGCTCGTGAGGGTAAGGCTATTCGCTTTCACGAAAAACTTGTTCGCCCCATTGGACGTACAGGTAGTGGTGTTAGGGGAATGAACCTTGCTGCAGGCGATTCAATTGTTGGCATGATTTGTGTTGAAGATAACGACAATAAGGATATTCTGGTTGTGTCAGAAAACGGTTATGGTAAGCGTTCAAAACTGGAAGATTACCGTGTAACGGGTCGAGGCGGAAAAGGTGTTAAAACTATAACCATTACACCAAAAACCGGAAAGCTTATTAGCATAAAGGCAGTTGATGATAGCAACGAAATAATGATAATCAACAAAAGTGGGTTAACCATACGCTTAAGCGTTAAAGAGTTGCGTGTGATAGGAAGGACTGCCCAGGGTGTTAAACTAATTAACCTCAGGAAAAACGATTCAATTGCTGCAATTGCCAACGTAGAAGCAAGCGATGAGGAAAATTTAGAACAAAACGAAACCATTAATAACGACGAATACATAAACGAGTAACTTAATTTAACAATTATCTTATGAAACGACTAACAATTTTAATTTCAATGCTATTTGTTGCTGTAATGGTAGCAGCGCAAACCAGCAAGGAAATCAATTTCGATCAGTATGCCAAAAAGGTTGAGAAAAGCAACGCCGAAATCCAGGATCCCAAAAAGAATACCAAGGATGCAGTATGGATTAAAAGGGGCGAGCTAATGATTGACCTTTTTGATGCTCAAATCCTTAGGGCATACGTTGGTATGGATCCAAATACCTTCACGCTTGTGGTAGGTAAACCCATTCAACAGGAAAAGGTTGAAATTGATGGGGTTCAACTCGATAAGTATGTTATGGAAAGGGTTAACTTCTACTTCAACAATGGCCAGCTTGAGCGCTGGGAGGTTACCAAGCCCGTTATTGAAAAACCGTTGGATATTGCCCTTGAAAGCTTCCTGAAAACAATTGAGATCGACACTAAGGGTAAAAGTACCAAGAAATTGCAGGAAAACCTTATAAAACTAAAAGGACTTTACGTTAATGAGGGTTCAAACCAGTATACCTTAAAAGATTATAAGGGTGCCTTTGAATCCTTCAAAAAGGTTATAGAGATTGGTAAACTTCCTATTCTCAACCAGAAAGATACTGCAATTTATTACTATGCAGGCTTATCGGCTCAACTGGCCGGAATGCTTGAGGAGGCAATCCCATACTACCAGAAGTCTATCGAACTTGGTTTTACCAACGATGGTGCTGTATACTTTAATATTTTCGATGCCTATAAGAACCTGAATAAAGGCGACGAGGGACTTAAATACCTAGAAGAAGGGTTCTTAAAGTACCCCAAAAACACTAACGTTTTATTCTCGCTCATTTCGTATTATATTGATAAGCAGGAAGATCCTACCAAGATTCTTGTTTATATCGATAAGGCCATTGAAACTGAACCTAACAACTCATCGCTTTACTTTGCCAAGGGTACATTGTACGATAGACTAGGTGATGGCGAAAATGCCCTTGAGGCCTACAAAAAAGCTATTGAGATTGATCCTAATTTCTTTGATGCTTACTACAACATTGGAGCACTTTACTTCAATAAGGGGGTTAAGTATATTGAGGAAGCCAATAAGGTTCCTGCTCGTGAACTAGATAAATACGATGCTCTTATGGATAAGGCTAATGCAGAATTTAAGAACTCAATGCCATACATGGAGCAGGCATATAAGGTAAATCCCAATAGCAAAGAAGCTCTTGAAGCATTGAAAAATATTTATTTCCGTTTCCGTAATGAAAGCCAGGAAATGATGGATAAGTACAATGAATTCAACGAGAAGGCTAAACAGATGTAATTCCGATAGAATAAGAAAAGCCCCGAGGTGGGGCTTTTCTTTAAAAGAATATACTTAACATAATATTAATTATATGACATTTATTTGAGTGCTTCCGGTGTCCAGTTCTTAAGGAAATTCATAACTTTCTTGCGGTCGTAACCTTCGCCTGACTCTAAAAGTCCTGAATCCTGCGTATGAATTCTGTTTCCATTACAATCTAAAATAACAAGAACAGGGAAACCAAAACGTTGTGGTTTGTCAAGTTTTTCAAGTACATCTAAATTTTTATTTTCCTTGCTATAGTTGACTTTAACCACAACATAATTGTTACGAAGAATTTCGGATAAGGTAGAATCTGTATTCAGAAAATTATGGAGTTTAACGCACCATGGGCACCAATTGCCTCCAATTTGAATAAAAACATGTTTATTTTCCTGCTTTGCTTTGTTTATTGCGGCTGCAATTTCAGCCTTAGCGTCGGCATTGGGATTATATATGTTTACCTGGGCATAAGCCATCAATCCCAATAAAATTAGTAGATTTAGTAGCAGCAATCGTTTCATAGTATTTAATTTAGAGCACTCAAAGATATTAATATATTGGAATCGTATATTCAAAAGCAAAAAATCCTATTTTAACACTCTGATATTGTGTTATATAATATTTTTTGAAAAAAATATTCACAACTCCCCTTGCAATTTCTTTTTTTGCACTATAATTGCGGAAAATTTTAAGCGATTTATGAGTAAGAAAAGAGCAGCAGTAAGTCTTAGCAATTTGTCTCCTGAGCTTTTAAAAATATTCAAGGAAAGATACTCCCATGGGTATCAGGACTTTGTTTTCAAGGTTGAGAAGCCAAATGGCGATTTTTTCCATGCCGTTACCCTTGAAACCGAGGATGCCATTTACCTGGTAAAGGTTCCAGTAAAAATTGACACAAAGATAAAGGATGAGGATGAGGAGAAGGAATTTTTCGGCAGTTTGACCGATGATACCATCGGAACCGAGGGCGATGAATTCCCTGATGATATTAGCGATGAGGAGCCTGCTGAGGAGATAGCCGACGAGTAATTTTCTTAATTTAAGCTACATGCGGACGATTTCGAGTAGAGGTCGTCCTTTTTTGTACCCTATAACTTTGCAGCTAACGCTTTTTCCTACACTGTACGATGAGGCATTCTCAATTTGTACACCACACTTCATGTCTAATTTATCATACACTACCGCAACCCTACTACTACCTAGTTCATTGCTATAATCCTCTTCAATTCCTGCAATCTCAAATTGATATACCCCTCCCACCTTATAGTATGGATGTTCTGGGTCAATCATCAAAAATCCTCTGTCATCAGTACCTCTATACCTAGCAACAATAGGAATCCCTTCTTTGAAACCATAATGTTTATAGTGCTTTACCTTTAGCAAGGCTATACAATTCGATTTTGATTTTAGCAGGTAATACTCCTCGTTCTGGATAGCTACTACCTTACTTAAAGAAAGCATTATTTCCTGTCCACTACTATAGCTATCGGGACATAAACCCCATTCAGCTCCTGCTGATAAAATGGGAACACCTTTCTTAATACCAAGCACTTTAAACTTAACTTCTGCTTGCTCTGTACTGATAATCCCTTTCGGAACTAAAACTTCAATTTCATTACCAAAAATATCGAATACAGTCAAATTTTGCGCCTCTTCAATTACCGAACCGGTTATCCGCTTAACCCTAAAAGAATACGTGTTGCCAGCCTTGTAAACCGGATGCGCAGGCTCAATAAAAATTTGACCCGTGCAGTTTATCTTATCGATCCGGCATTGAATGGAAGAGTTTTCCGAAATATTATAATTAACATAATATTTAGTCGGTAAAAGTAATTTCTTTCCCGATTCATGCGAAAGAATGAAATGTTTGCCGCTACCTGGTACATCGATTACTTTAACTACCGTGAAAGTATACCACTCCCCTTCCTTGAACATATAAATTGGCTATAATAAAGAAAGTTAGAATATTATTATTGATGCATTAGGTAAATCAATAAAAGCTAAATACAAGAATTTACGTAAAAATCATTATTGTACCAGTTAACTATTGAGTAATCAATATGTTTTCACCCTGAAACACCTCCCCTATCACTGCCGAATAGCTTAAGCCATGGCCCTGCAAAAGTTTAATTGCTTCAGCTACCCTTTCCGGTTTAACGCCCATAAGTATTCCACCCGATGTTTGTGCATCGCACATCAGCATTTTAACATTATAGTCAACATTTAAATCGCAAACCAGGTGGTTACCAACAAACTCAAGGTTACGGAAAGCAGCACCGGGTATACAACCCTCATCAACAAGCTTGTAAACCTGAGGAAGTAAGGGTATTTTACTTGAGTAAAGTTTAACACCTACGCGGCTTGCCTTAGCCATTTTGAAAACATGGCCAATAAGGCCAAAACCGGTAATATCGGTAGCCCCTTTAACACCCATGGCTTGCATAACCTGTGCGGCAGTGTTGTTAAGCTGTTTCATCCAAAAAAGTGCTTCGTTGTAAGCTGTTTCGGAAACAATTCCCAAGCGCTTAGCGGCTACCGCTACTCCTGTGCCCAAAGGTTTGGTTAAGATCAAAACATCACCGGGTTGCAGACCGGCATTGGTAATCACTTTATCAGGATGAACTCTACCCACCACGGCTAAACCATACTTTGGTGGATAGTCGTCGATGGTGTGACCACCAATAATAATTGTATTTGCCTTTTGGGCTACACTTGCCCCACCTTCAAGGATTTGCCTGTAGGCATCTAAAGGGATTTTACTAGAAGGGAACATGGCTATGTTTAGCGCAAGGAAAGGTTCGCCCCCCATAGCATAAACATCGCTCAACGAATTAGTTGCAGCAATTTCGCCAAACTCAAAGGGATTGCTACATATGGGAGGGAAAAAATCGGTGGTGAGAATTAGGGCTAAATCCTCATTTATCTTGAAAACCCCAGCATCGTCGTGGGTATCAATATCTACCAATACATTGGGATCGGTCACCTTGGGTAGGTCAAGCAAAATGGATTCGAGCAACGATGCCGGAATTTTTGCTGAACACCCACCGTATTCAACGGTAGATAACAGGTCGAAGTTGGTACTCATGCATCAACTTTTATTACTGCGTTAATTGAAATTCTATTTATTTGTAATTCAGCCAAAAGAGCATCGCTATCGGAACAATCAATTTCAATACACATGCCACATTCTGAGCTGAACTCCTTGGGCACAGGAACAATTTGATAGTCAATTCCTAACGAAACAATTACTCGCTCTGCCTGCATTACCTTATGTATGCTCTGAAATAGAAGCAAACATTTTCCTCTACTTTGATTCATGATCAATTTCTTTCAAGGCATCATAAAGGTAATTCAAATCGCTTGAATTATGGAATTTGGAAAGTGAAAACCTTACAGTTCCCATTGGAAAAGTCTTCAGGGTTTGATGTGCAAGTGGAGCGCAGTGAAGACCACTTCGAACTTCAATGGAGTACCGCTTGAAAAGCAGATCCGACAACTCGGAAGGACTAAAGGAATTGGAAGTAATTGAGAATAACGATGCCTGTTGCTTAAAGTCAGCAGCTCGTAATACCTTAAAAGATTTTAAACGTTCAATACTTTCGAGTAGGTCAACAAAATGATCGCTCTTGTAACCACAAGTAACACTTGCCGATAGAGCTCCATACAAGCCAAAAATCCCCAAGATGTTTGGTGTCCCGGCCTCGAACCTATCGGGCAAAAATTCGGGCATCAAAAAGCTATCGGAACGGGAGCCAGTACCGCCATGAATTAAAGGTTTAACGATTTCGGGGTTTCGGATAAAGAGACAACCTGTACCGGTTGGCCCCATCAGCCCCTTATGTCCTGTTAAAGCCAACATGTCGATATGCCAGCTATCCACTTCAAGCGGAATGTGTCCTGCCGATTGACTTGCATCGACAAGTAAGGGGATATTTCCTAGTAAAGCCTTTAGTTCGGCAATGGGCTGTACAACCCCATTTACATTGCCAACATGGTTAACAATGCATAGGTCGTAGGAGTTCATGTCAAGTTGCCCAATAGCATCAAGGTTAATTAAGCCATCGGGGTTATGAGGCATGATATCGAACTCAAGCCCAATGGTATTTTGCAGGTGCAAAACAGGACGTGTTACCGCATTATGCTCCAAGGGAGAGATTAGGATTCGTTTCTTTCGGTATGAAAACCCTTTTAAGGCAATGTTGAGGGCATGGGTTGCATTAGGTGTAAAAACTAATTGATCGGTGAGTATTGTTCCAATAATCCCGGCAAGCATGATTCGGGCACGCTCAACTATTCTAGAAACGTTCACAACCCTATCGTATGCGCTACGCCCATAGGTGCCACCCAGGTTCAGGTACTCATTGATATATTCAGCAACCTCAGGTGGCTTAGGGTAACTGGTAGCCGAATTATCGAAATAGTAGTTAGCCATTACTAGGGTTTAACAGTATGGATTCCCAAACTAAGCCTTTCAGCAATGTAGAGCATATTTGAGATTGTACCAACCTCAATTTTATCCTTTATACCAAAGAAATCGACGCATGTTCCGCAAAGTGTGATTTTAACACCCATACCCATAAGTTTAGCCAAACTTTGAGCAGTATCGCTACCTTTTACAGCTAGCGTAACTGCGCTGTTGTAACAGATAATCTCCTGCGGAAGCTCTTCGAGGCTGGGTAGTGTGTTTAAAAAACCTTTCATGAGAATTTTACCCAAATCCTCATTGCCATTACCCATTAGATGGCCGGTGAGGACAACAATGTAATTTTTACCTTTGGTGGGAAAACTTACCTCACAGTATTCTTCCGCTTCTTTCTTAGGGTTAAATTCCTTACCGGTTGGGTTGATGGTTAGGGTAAAAAGTCCATTCTGTTCATCTACGGTAAATGGGATCGCGTTGTCGGTTAAAAAATGTGATACATTCTGACACGATGTTGCATTGTCAATTAAAACCTGAATCGTTTCATCCTTAACCGATTCTTTCAGAGCTTTTTTAGTATTTATAAGAGGCTGAGGACATAGCTGTCCCCGGCAATCGACTATTTTTGTCATAGTGGTCACATTTAACTAAACTAACTATTTATTAATTAATGCTTTATTGATTCGTTTAACTATTGCAGGGCCCTCGTAGATAAAACCGGTGTACACCTGAATGAGTGTAGCGCCGGCGTTTAATTTCTCAATGGCATCGTTAGGAGTATGAATGCCACCAACCCCAATAATGGGCTTTGTTCCATGGGTAAGGGTATGAATGAGCTTGATAACCTCAGTAGAACGCTTGGTTAAGGGCTTACCGCTTAGCCCCCCATTGCCTATGGTTTTAATTTTTCCTTCAGGTGTTTTAAGGTTATCGCGTGATGTTGTAGTATTGGTTGCAATATACCCATCAATCCCTTCTTCTTCAGCAATTTTAATTGTGGCTTTCAGATGTTCATTGGTAAGATCCGGTGAAACCTTTAGAAGTATTGGTTTATAGAAATCGTAGTTCTTTCGTTCGGCAGTAATAGCTTTAAGTAAGTTTTTCAGACTATCATCGTCCTGCAAATCACGCAGATTTGCTACGTTGGGACAGCTAACGTTAACCACAATGTAGTCGACATGGGGGTATAAGCCATGGAAAGCCACAAGGTAATCATCAATAGCCTTTTCGTTTGGGGTTACTGTATTTTTTCCAATATTACCCCCAATAATCAAATTCTTAGGACGACCCTTTTTAACCAGGTTCAACTTAACATAATCAACACCTTTATTATTGAATCCCATTCGGTTTACCAAAGCATTGTCGGCAATTAAGCGGAATAAACGTGGTTTGGGATTTCCAGTCTGAGGTTTTGGTGTAACAGTACCAACCTCGATAAAAGAAAAACCAAAACAGGCTAACTCGGGAAAGTAATCAGCATTCTTATCGAATCCAGCGGCAAGTCCAACAGGATTCGTGAATTTACTACCAAAGACTTCGCGTTCCAGCGAAGGGTGCGACACAGTAAATACTTTTGAGCACAGAAACCTTACTCCAGGAATGGTAAAGGCAACTTTAAGAGCTGTGACAACTAACTTATGAGCAAATTCTGGATTTAAAAGGAAAAATATTGGTTTGATTAACTTCTTGTAAAGCATTTTTTTTGCAAAACTAACAAAAATAGTTAATCAGACTTTGAGGTAGAATATATTTCAAATGTATTATCGGAATAGATAAAAACAATTTGCTTAACAGCTCGAGCTATATTAGGTATATTTACATTTGTAACCTTAACAATCTTTTGTGCTTCATCGTTATTTTCGTTGGTTTTTTGTTTAGGGGTATCATTTTTGGGGTTTAAGGTTGTAGGTTGATCGAAAAGCGACTGCTGAACTGCAACCTTGTACATGTTACCCTTGCCTGTTATTAGCCAATCAACATTTAACCTAGGAAATTTTACGGCAAGCTTTTGAATAAAGTCAAAACTTGGCTTATTCCGCCCTGAAATGATATGTGAAATTGCGCTTGGTTGTACTTCCAAGATATCGGCAAGTTTAGCAGCAGTAAGTTTTTCCTGTTCCATCAACTTAAGTAGTCGTTCATTAACCATGGCTTTGGTTTTTATGGATTGCATAGCATAGGCTATTCACAAATGTAATTACATATAGGATAATTTCAAAATACATATGTAAATTATTGCCAAACACATTGATTTACATTTGTAATTTTCCTTATGCGACTTTTTTAGAGTGGTATGGAGTAATTCAATTTCACGTTAGATGATATACGGATTACATTCTTAGGCAACTGTTCCCAAAATAAAATTGTCATTAATAACGAGAATTAAGGTATAACCAACTATCAACTCAATAATTACACATCCATACTACTGAGAGGTTTGCAACTACCTATAATTTAATTGTACCTAAAACAATGTTTTTTTGCTATCACAGAAATTGGAAAACTTAAACTAGTTAAGAACTTTCATGCATCTGATAAACTAGTGAAAAATCGTCCTCTAAACCCATGACAACACCACCGCTATGGAATAATCATTTGGCATGCACTGCTTATAAACCTTTGATTTTTTCGGAATTACTGATTATGCAATGACTTTACGGTATAAGTCTCTTTTGCTTAATCTTATATAACCAAAAACAAAAATTTACTGAAATTAAATTAATTAATGTTATTTTTAAAAATATCTACTTAAATAAATAATTTTAATTTGCTGATATTAAATAATATATATCTATTTTTTAACTAACATTTCTTCCAGAATGCGCCTATAGATTGATAATAATTAAATATATAATTGATATAAATTATGTAAATGCATAATATTCAGTTATATATTATATGTGTTAACATATATTTGATACATCAAATATACACATCCGATAGGCTTTGAGCAGTGATTGTTTTGGATGTCCCGATGTTTACATTTGTAAACCTTGCTGTGAGGCTGTATGTTTTGTTGAATGCGATACTCGATTGGGTATTCCTGGATGATAGTAATTAAATCACCACTCTATTAAATATGAACAATCAGAGATTTAATAATTGAAAAGAACTGAATATAACTTAACATAATTAATAGTAAATTAAAACAAAAAAAGGCAAGCAGATAACCTGTAAGCCGGGTTCTGTGCGTTAAAAACGCTCCTATCATTTATCTGGGATTGTAGTCACCCACAACCTCAAGCGACCTACCCCCTCCGACACCCGGCAAGCGGGAACAGGACGGGCAGCCCTGTTTCGTGAGAAATCGGAGTATACATGGTCTTGCAGCCCATAAGGTGCACGGCATTCCATATTGCTATGGAACCCGGTGAGCTCTTACCTCACCTTTTCACCCTTACCATGCCAGAGGCATGGCGGTTATTTTCTGTTGCACTGCTATGCCCTCGCGGACATCTTCCGGTTAGGAAGTATGGTGCCCTGCGCTGCCCGGACTTTCCTCACCGGTATTGCACGGCGCGATAGGACGGCTATCTGCTTGCCTATTTTATTGTTTCAAGAAACTCTTTTCCCTTTATACTACTTTAGAAATACCATGGTTGCACCAAAGCCGTATTCTTTAAACGAGGCATCCTGATACCTATGCTTTGGGTATTTATTGCTTAATAGCTTGGTTATTTCGTACTTTAGCTTCCCATTGCCTACTCCATGAATAAAAACCATACGTTTAGTAGTTGTACTTTTAATGCCTCCCTCAAGAGCGGTTTCGAAACGAGCAAGCTGAATTTTCAAGATTTCGCCTGGTGTTAAGTCCTTCCAATTGTCGACTAGCTCATGGATATGAAGGTCAACCTCTTCAATCTCAGGATCTGGTTTTTTAACCTCTTTTGCCTGTGCTGGCTTTTCCTTCTGCTTAATGGCCTCGGCAATGGCCTTATCGGTTAAATGACGAATAAACGCCTCGCGCTTTGTACTTGCAATGGAAATGATATAAGCATCGGAATCAAAGAAATCGTTAGATATAAAATTGCCCTTTTTGTACAACTTTATGGGGTCTAGCTCAATGTCGTAGAATTCTGGCTGAAATGGCTTATATGGGATGTTCTTATGGTATATTGCTTGAAGGTTCATTAAAATCAATTTGCTTATATCCTCAGGGGTTAGCCTTTTAACCAACACCTTTGTATCGGGCTGAAGTATGCCTGAGCTAATTGGGGTATGATTATCGTCAATCACATTTGAAAGTACATAGAACACCCTATAGGAGCTATCGTTAACCAAATACATATCGAAAGTGGATTGCTGCAGGTTGGATATATTACTAGGAACAAAAGCTATATCCAACGAGAGTTCATCACCTGAACTATCAGCAACCTCTGGTGTGTCATCGGTAAGATTGATAACTTCGGACTTTGGCTTTTTGTTGTGATTTGCTTCAGCCGTTTCCTTCTCCTGAACTGTTTTTATCTGCAGGAGTTCATCGGCAGCCGGTTCAACCACAACCAGCTCAGATAAAAGAACTGGCATTTCAAAACCATCGAAAGTTTTGACCAAAGCCGTTCGCTTATCGATGATTCGAATAACCTCGCCCCCGCCAACATCGTTTAAAAAACGAACCTTACACCCTACAGCTACATTCATAATAAAGCTCCTCAGAATTACACAGATATCTATTTAACCCACAAAAATAACTAATTTTGTGGCCTTAAAGTCAAAAAGGATTATGAAAGTTAAGAAAATAAGTATTACTGACTATGACTATGAGTTGCCCGATTCGAGGATAGCTAGGCATCCTTTGGTTGAAAGGGATAGCTCTAAGCTACTTATCTACCATAACGGTAAAATAAAAGATGACACCTTTCATAATATTGGCCAACACATTGCCCCTAAAAGTTTACTAATTCTGAACAATACAAAGGTGGTTAGAGCAAGGTTAAGGTTCAAAAAGGAAAGTGGGGCAACAATTGAAGTATTTCTAATTGAACCCATAGAGCCGAGTGACTATGCATTATCGTTCTCAAGCAAGAAAAAGGTAATATGGAAATGCATTGTGGGTAACCTTAAGCGTTGGAAGCAAGGTGAACTTCAAATGGAAATGGAGGGCAATGGAGGTAGGCTTGTGGCAAAACAGCTAAATAGGCTAAGCGAAGGCGTAGAAGTTGAGTTTTCATGGAACAACAGTTCAATGTCATTTGCCGAGATTGTGGAAAAATGTGGTACTATGCCCATCCCGCCATACCTGAACCGGGAAAGCGAGGAAATTGACGGTTACCGTTACCAAACCATATATGCAGAGCCCGAAGGATCGGTAGCAGCACCCACTGCTGGTCTTCACTTTACACCAAAGGTTTTTGAAAGCTTAAGTAGCATTCATGTCAAACCCCACTACATAACCCTACACGTTGGAGCAGGCACTTTTAAACCTGTAACATCCGATACCATTGAAAACCACGAAATGCACACCGAACACTTTTTTGTTAATGCTGATTTAGTAAAAAAACTTTCTCATAATAGCGAGCCGGTTGTTTGCGTTGGAACAACTACCTTGAGAACCCTGGAATCGTTATACTGGCTTGGAGTTAAGTTAAAACTGGGGAAATTTAATGGTAACTTCAACATTTCGCAATGGGAACCATACGAACTTGATTTTCAATTAGACGTTGGAGAAGCCTATAAAGCCCTTTACGAACACATGAGAAGCAATAGCATTGAGACTTTATCGGCTTCAACACAAATAATTATTGCTCCCGGATATGAAATAAAAACCTGCGATGCCCTAATAACTAACTTTCACCAACCACGCTCTACCCTTCTTTTACTTGTTGCTGCTGCAGTTGGCAACGATTGGGAAAAAATATACCAATTTGCCTTAAACAACAATTTTAGGTTCTTAAGCTATGGCGATAGCAGTTTACTTTATATAAAAAAATCAATATAAATGGGATTTTTGCCCACATCGGTAAAAGAAATAAAAGCATTGGGCTGGGAACAGCCCGATATCATAATATTTACAGGTGATGCCTATGTTGATCATCCTGCATTTGGCGCTGCTGTTATTGGGCGAGTACTGGAAAGCGAGGGGTTTAAGGTTGCTATTGTACCCCAACCCAACTGGCGCGACGACCTGCGTGACTTTAAAAAACTTGGAGAGCCAAGGCTTTTCTTTGCCGTTACTGCCGGTAATATGGACTCCATGGTAAACCACTATACTGCCGCAAAAAGATTAAGGAGCGATGATGCCTATACCCCCGATGGCAAAGCTGGTTTTAGACCCGATTATGCCACAGTTGTTTACTCAGGAATATTAAAAAAAATTTATCCGAATACTCCATTAGTAATTGGGGGTGTTGAAGCTTCGCTACGCAGACTTACGCACTACGATTACTGGTCGGATACCCTCAAACCAAGTATTTTAGTTGATAGCCAAGCCGATATACTGGTTTATGGAATGGGTGAAAAAGCCATTATTGAGATTGCGAAAAAGCTTGACCAAGGTATGGCAATTGAATCGCTACGCGGGATACCCCAAATTGCTTACATTGACCACAATATTGATAAGTATAAACGTGGCGAGGATATTATAATACTAAGTTCATACGAGGAGTGTTTAACCGACAAACTCAATTTTGCCAATAACTTTAAGTTAATTGAGCAGGAATCGAACAGGATAAACAGTAAAATTCTTATAGAACCCATAGAGGGTAAGTGTGTAGTAGTAAATCCGCCCTTTAATCCTGCCACAACCCATGAAATGGATAGATGGTATGATTTACCTTATACCCGATTACCACATCCGCGATACAAAGGGAAAACCATTCCTGCGTGGGAGATGATTAAATTCTCAGTAAACATACATCGGGGGTGTTTTGGAGGGTGTAGTTTCTGCACAATATCGGCCCATCAGGGACGTTTTATTTCGTCGCGTTCAGAGCAATCTATCCTGAAAGAGATTGAGGAAATAAAAAAAATCCCTGGTTTTGCAGGCTACCTAAGCGACCTAGGGGGACCATCGGCTAATATGTATGGGATGGTTCCAAAGGATTTAAGCATTTGTGCCAAATGCAAACGGCCTTCGTGTATCTACCCGAATATCTGCAAAAATCTAAATTCGAGCCATGACCCTATTAACAACCTATACAATCAAGTCTGTAAGTTAGAAGGAATAAAAAAAGCGTTTGTGGGCAGCGGGGTACGCTACGATTTATTTATAACCCGGAAGGATAGTAAAGCTGAGCGGGAATATTTTGAAAACCTATTCCTACATCACGTATCGGGGCGATTAAAGGTGGCGCCAGAACACACATCGGAAAATGTGCTTAAAATTATGCGAAAACCATCGTTTGAGCTGTTTAAACAACTCAAGCAATGGTTTGATGCCTTGAACGAAAAATACGGCCAAAAACAGCAGCTAATCCCATATTTTATATCGAGCCTTCCAGGGTCAACAGAACAAGACATGAAGCAGTTAGCCGAAGAAACCCGTAAACTTAACTTCAAACTCGAACAGGTTCAAGACTTCACTCCCACTCCCATGACCTTAGCATCTACCATATACTATACTGGCATTAATCCTTATACCGGCGAGAAAGTTTACGTAGCCCGAAGCATTGAAGAAAAACGCAAGCAGCAAAGCTATTTCTTTTGGTATAAGAACGAGAGTAGAATGCCGTTTACCCAAAATAAAAAGCGGCCACCCAAAAGGAAGCCGCCTATTAACTAGGTAAATTAGTTCAACTACAAAGATGTACTGATTAGGAACACAGCTGCCAAAGAGATAATGGCGTAAAGTTCAGGGAATACAGCAAGGATAAGGGTGTTAACAAACACTTTGTGTCCATTACCGATGGCAGTAATACCGTTTGCACAAACCTGTCCCTGACGAATTGCTGAGAAAAGCCCCACAAATCCCATAGCCAAACCTGCACCAAAAATTGCAGCAGCTTGAGCCCATGTAATTTCAGGAACAAGGAAATTCTTGAGCATGAAGTAACCAGTAAAACCATAAAGGCCTTGTGTTCCTGCAAGAGCGCTAAGAACAAGGAAGTTACCAAATGCGCCAGGTTCCTTTTTCAACGCTCCAACCGATGCGTTACCAGCAATGGTAACACCATAAGCACTTCCAACACCGGAAAGGATAATCATTATCCCAATTCCTAAGTAAGCAAAAATGATTGGTTCCATAGTTTAAAATTTATTAGGTTATTTAAATTATAAATCGATTTCAAACTTATTGGGCTTCAGCCGTATTCTTCCGGAAAGGATTGTACCCCCTACCGCCACCGGTAAAACCAGCATTCTTGTAAAACTCAACAAATGTCAAACGCATAGGATGTACAAGTGAACCTAACGCAGACATGAAAATGTTAATGGAATGGCCAATAAGCAATATCAGAATAATAACAATATGCTTGAGCACCGGAGTATCGGGGGCCATACCAAAGGCAAGACTGTTAAACACACTACCTAGAATACCACTACTCAGACCAAGGGCAAACAGACGGATATACGACAGTGTATCGCCCAGAAGACCTGTGGCCATATTATAGGTATCCCAAAGTCCTAAACCGAAGTTGAATAAAGGATTTTTACCGGGTGAGTTAAAAAACATTATTCCAACACCAGCAACACCAACAATAACCATATGGATTGGGCTGAAAAGTTTCAATGAACTTTCGGGGTTTTGGCCTAAAAGGTAGAAAACAGCCATGCTGAGGATTAATACAACCCAACTTATAGTAGAAATGGCATGCTTCCATGAAAACTGTACCCAAAGGTTAGCGGCTTTAACGCACATCCCAAAAACAATCTGAATAAGGCCAAGGATAAGAGAAAGTTTAAACATCTTGTCCTGGTCAAAGAAGTAAGACTTGAAGCTTTCCAATGCAGGAATATCCAGTTCAACCAGGCTAGCGCCAAACACAGTACCGGTAAGCGCACCAAATAACACGGTTGATATGCCAAGAATCTGAATTAAAGAAAGTAAGGGTTTAAACTCAGGTTTAGCCTTAAACTTGTAAATTGTGGCACCAAGTACAAATATTAACCCGTAACCTGCATCGCCAAAGCAGAACCCAAAGAAGAGCATGAAAAATGGTGCAAAGAATGGAGTTAAGTCCAATTCTGCATAGGTTGGGAACGCAAAAAGTTTACTAATGGGCTCAAAGAGTTTTGCGAACTTGCTGTTTCGGAGGAGAATAGGTGCGTTATCGTTCTTTTCTGCTTTGGACGAAATGTAAATAACACTTTCGGCATCAAGAACCTGTTTTACCTTTTCATTCAAATCTTCAGGTACCCATCCCTCAAGCACCATTATGGTATTTCCAGCTTCGGCTGTTGCACTTGACTTTACCATCTTAAAATCGAGCTGATTGGTAAGTTCTATCTGCTCTTTTTTTAGTAAGTCGATGTAAAGAGCCAGGAAATCGAGTTCAGTATTTATCTCATCGATACGGTTATAGTAACGATGTATTTCATCCTCTTTTTGGTTAACTGAGAACTGTGGTGTTCGAACCTCCTGAACATCTGGCGAAATAGGCTCGCCACTGTAATTAACCATTACAAAGTAGTATAGTCCATTGGTATGGTTAACAATTTCAATGGGAAACTCGTTTACCCAGTCCTCATTAAAGACTTTTTCGGGTGCAACGAAAAATCGAATTGAAATACCCTTTTCGGCAAGGCTGTTAAGCAGCTTTAAATCGAAATTACCCCAAGGTTCAACCTCGGCCAATTCCTTTTGGGCTTTCTTGATAGCGTTTTCAAACTGCTCACGTTCACGTTGAAGCAACTCAACACGCGAAACAATTTCATCAGCTGAAAGGCTGAGCGTGATTTTTTCGTCGGGAGTTTTACGGGCTTCGAGGAACTTAATGGCATTAGCTATTCTATTGATACTGGCTAGAATCTCCTTTTCGTCCTCGTCAACGTTTCGGTTTTCCATGGAAATATCAACCACACCCAATTCCTGAAGTTTAATCAGGAAAGCGTCGAAATCGCGGTGATAAACCAGGAAGTTGTATTTATACATTGGTGTTATCATGACTCAACCTCCACGTTTTCGTAACGTTTCTTCACTATCTTCATAGCCGATTTCGAAAGGTTTTCCTCGTCCTCGAGGAATCGTTTTATCTTTCGGATGGCATTCTCATAGCCGGGTATCTGAACCTTTTCGTAGAGGTTAACCTTTTGGGTGGTTTTTTTACGCGCATGGTCGAGGAGTCGCATTTTTTCGTGGTAGAAATCGCGTTCGATGCCTATCTCAGCCAATTCTTTGAGAATCTTTACGCCATCGGTGTACCAGTATGGGCGCGCAAAAACGCTGTATTCCTTAACGCTAAAAATAACCTCTTGGAGAACAGGAATTTTTACCCCGGCAATTTTGATAGTTCCAAGCCTAACATCGTCAATTTGAATAAGATTTCGTTCGAACTCGCCCCAAAGGCTAACCATATACTCGTAATCCTTGATTCGTTTAGCCAGTTGGTCTTCAAGTTCCTGCATCCTATTCTTAGCGCGCTTAACCTCCATACGCAAAGCCGACTCCTTGTTTTTAAGGGTAGGCAAAGCTCTTTGGCGGATTTTAAGCTGCTTATTGAGCTCGTTAAGCGAAGTTTTATTGAACTGAAACTTAATTGCCATGTTTTTAGCTCATTATTAGTTAACCGGCCAGTATTTCTCAACCAATTCGTTCTTGATGGCCACCTCGGTTTTTGAAAAATACTTGGCAAAGAGTTGCCATGCAGTATTGAGCATAGTATCAACCTCTACGTTAACATCAATTGCCAGCAACTTTTCGGAATAGTCGTGGGCAAACTTAAGGGCACGCTCATCGTACTCAGTAAGGTCGAAGCCGTTTTCCAGCTTGGTTTTTGCATTTGCAGCATCGGCATACAGACGAACTGCAGCGTTCATAACCTGAGGATGATCCTCGCGGGTTTTCTTACCAATTACAAGTTGTTTCAAACGCGACAAGCTTCGGAAGGGGTCAACAATAACCTTACCGGTATCGCTATCGGTACGAAGGAAGAGCTGCCCCTCGGTGATGTAACCAGTGTTATCGGGGATAGCATGAGTAATATCGCCACCCGATAGTGTGGTTACGGCAATAATGGTAATTGAACCGCCATCGGGGAACTGAACGGCCTTCTCGTAAATCTTTGCAAGGTCGGAGTAAAGCGAACCCGGCATGGAGTCCTTTGATGGGATTTGATCCATACGGTTCGAAACAATACTCAGCGCATCGGCGTAAAGGGTCATATCGGTAAGAAGAACAAGCACCTTTTCCTTTTTCTCAACAGCAAAGTACTCGGCCGCAGTTAACGCCATATCGGGTACAAGCAACCGTTCAACAGGAGGCTGCTCAGTAGTGTTAACAAAGCTAATGATACGGTCGAGCGCACCGGCATTCTCAAATACATTCTTGAAGAAAAGGAAGTCGTCATTGGACAAACCCATACCGCCAAGAATAATCTTATCGGCTTGAGCACGTAGTGCCACCATTGCCATAACCTGGTTGAAGGGTTGGTCGGGGTCGGCAAAGAATGGGATTTTTTGGCCTGTTACCAGCGTGTTATTCAGGTCGATACCTGCAATACCAGTAGCAATAAGTTCTGATGGTTGCTTACGGCGAAGGGGGTTAACCGAAGGGCCACCAATCTCACGGGGTTCACCCTCGATCTCGGAATCGCCAAACATAGGACGGCCATAGGCGTCAAAAAAGCGCCCAGCCAAATCATCGCCTACTTTAAGTTTTGGGGGTTCGCCAAAGAAAACAACCTCGGCATTGGTAGGGATACCCTCAGTTCCGCTAAACACCTGTAGGGTTACCATATCACCCATAATTTTTACAACCTGGGCTAACCGACCGTGAACCATAGCTAATTCCTCGTTAGCTACACCTTGGGCCCGAAGCGATACGGTTGCCTTTGTGATACCCGTTAGCTGGGTGTATATTCTCTGAAATGCTTTAGTTTCCATTACTGTACCCTTCTTTCGTTAAGAATTGTTTCAAGTTCCTTCTCGTAGTTATAGAATTCTTCGGACTGGAACTCAGAGTAGTTCATTTGCTTTAGAGCGTTAATAATGCGTTTGTAATACGATGAGCATTGCTCAAATCCATCGAAGTGGAAATTGGTATCACAAATCTGCATTACCTTTTCAAGCATGTATCTTTGGCGATTCAATGGGGTATTGCAATCGATTTTATCGAAAGCATCCTGCTGAAGCACAACAAAATCGATGATTTCGGCTTTCCAGTAACGATCGTGGTAATCGAGGGGAACACCATCATCACCTAATATGTTGATTTGCTCATAAGCTTCCCTTCCGCGCTGAATAATGTTTTTGGATTTCATTACCAAGCTAACCCATTTTTCGCTAATATTCTTGTTCAAATACTCCTGGATTTCAGGATATTCAAGGTACTTGGAATAACTATCCATGGGGTCGATAGCCGGATATCTTTTACTATCGGCACGTTGTTGCGAAAGTGCATAGAAACAGCGGGCAGCCTTTTTAGTTGATTCGGTTACAGGTTCCTTAAGGTTACCACCTGCAGGTGAAACCGTACCAATAAAGGTAACTGAACCGGTATTGCCATTATTGAGGTAAACGAAACCTGCACGGGCATAGAAGTTGGCAATAACAGCTGGAAGGTCCATTGGGAAAGCATCGGGGCCAGGAAGTTCCTCAAGGCGGTTACTCATTTCTCGCAGAGCTTGAGCCCAGCGGGATGTGGAGTCGGCCAAAAGCAGAACCTTTAGACCCATGGAGCGGTAATACTCGGCAATAGTCATTGCGGTGTAAACCGAAGCCTCACGGGCTGCTACTGGCATGTTAGAGGTATTACAAATTATAGTAGTTCGTTCCATCAGCTTACGGCCTGTACGGGGGTCATCGAGGTGTGGAAACTCGGTAAAGATTTCAACCACCTCGTTTGCACGCTCACCGCAGGCTGCCATAATGATCATATCGGCATTGGCCTGCTTTGCCAAAGCATGCTGAAGCACTGTTTTACCGCAACCAAAAGGCCCAGGAATAAAACCAGTTCCACCCTCAGCGATAGGGTTAAGGGTATCGATTACCCTAACGCCAGTATCCAAAATTTTAAACGGACGGGGTTTTTCTTTATAAGCAGTAATAGCCTTCTTAACAGGCCACTTTTGGTACATGGTTACCTTATGCACTTCACCTTTAGAATCAACAAGAACAGCAATGGTATCGGATACCTTATATTTACCTGCAGGAACAATTGATTTTACAGTGTACTTGTCGGTAAAGGTGAAAGGCACCATAATCTTGTGTTTCACCCAGTTCTCGGGAACTTCGCCAAGCCAATCGGCAGCGCTTACTTGAGTTCCGGGCTCAACAAGGGGAGTAAAATCCCATTCTGAGTCAAAATCAAGAGCGTCAGTATAGTCGCCTCGCTGAAGGAAAATACCCTTCATTTTATCTAAGTCGTGCTGAAGCCCATCGTAGTTTTTGGAGAGGAGGCCAGGGCCAAGAGTAACTTCGAGCATGTGCCCCTGGAACTCAACAGGAGTTCCCACTCTAAGGCCGCGAGTGCTCTCGAACACCTGCACGTAAGCCAGTTTCCCAATAACCTTGATAACCTCGGCCATAAGTTTTGTGCCAGCGAGATTGATATAACAAATCTCGTTCTGGGCAACCGGGCCATCGACTTCAACAACCACAAGGTTCGAAATTATTCCGGTTACTTTTCCTTGAGTTTTCATTATGTTAACTGTTAATTAATAATCGCTTTAAAATTTCTCGGAGAGGTTGTAAGATGATTTAAGATCATCGAAAAGTTTCTTGAATAGTTCCTCACCGGTCTTAGCATCGAGCATTAGCCAACGATGGACAATACCGGCACGAACAAAGAAACCAAGTATAAAGTTGATATTAAAGTAGTCCCAGGTTGTAAGCTCGGCTGACATGTCCCACTTAATCAAGTCAAGTTTACGCTCGCGCTCCAAAACATCATTGATATCGGTAGCCTGGATTAGCCTATCGATATAATCGATTTCGCGCTTGAGACCAAAATCGGAAGCTTGGCTTTTGGCCAGAACCTCGGTAAGCCAGTTATTGCCAACCAGTTGGGTTGCAGGATCGACCCCAAGCCTGCGACAGTTAAGTGCGGCTAGCACATTGTTGAAATCGCGCTGGAAGCTGAACCAGTACCGGATAAAATCGTTGTTTTGATTAAGGGCAAGGTTGTAAAAAGATTCGAGGAATCTAATTTCAGGAAGTTTTTCCACCTCAAAAATATCCTTTGGCTGCTCATCGTGGTCAACCACCTCATCGGCAGATCGCTGTTTACCTGTATAGCGGTAGTAAAAATCCTGCATGTATTGAGGGAGCAGATGAATGTTCTCATCAAGCTCATCAAAAACAAATTTCTCGAAAGAGCCTAACTCGTTGAACTCTAGTCCACGGTTAAGGAGTTTGTTGAGAAAATTGTCATTATCGTAGGGTAAATGCAGGAACTCTACCAGGCGGAAATCGGAAGGGGAAACCTGCTCCCTGACTTCCTGTTTCAAAGCGTTAATGCTGAAATCCTTTCGGTCCTGATCCATAATCAGTTCCGGGAGGCCAGCCACCAGGTAGTAGTAGTTTCGCATCATTCTACTTGCCTCCAAAAAGCATTGCTATGATTTTAGGACGCATGAAGTCCTTGAAGAGGTTCTCGAAATCGGTCTCGGTAAAGCTAACTACATAGCTGCCATCCTTGGGTCCAATACGGAATCCATACTTGATAGCCTTGTCGACCTGAACTTCGACCTCCTTATTGAGTAAGGCGTGGGTCTTGGTAGTGAAATGATCGGTAATGGCTTTAGCCATTTCTTCGGGAACCAGAATGCGTAGGCTAACGCTCTCGGCAGAGTTAGGATCCCAACGGTTAATAGCTATTTCAATTACCTTTTTCACGAAATCGACATCTTTAAGGGCATCAACCAGGGGGGCTTCGTATAGCTTTGTTTCAATTAAAGAAACTATTTGCTGTTTGATCCCACTGATAACCTGCTTGGCGGAAAGAGCTACCTCGGTATCGATATTTTTGCGGTAATCGTCGGCCTCCTTGCGGGCAGCGGCAACAATTCTTTCGGCTTCAGCTTTTGCATCGGCCAATATACGTGCAGCCTCATCCTTAGCTTTGGCCACCAGCTGATTAGCCTCAGCTTGTCCCTTTTCAAGACCTTCGCGGTATATCTTCTCGGTTAACTCTTGAAGCTTATTCTGCATAGCTTATTCCTCCTGAATTATATGTTTTGGGGTTTTCGTATTTATTTTGGTTCATATAACTGCAACCTGTTACGGCAAAAATATGTTTAGGTTATAGGCAAAAATATGACAATTGTTATGAATTTGACATCACTCAAATGGTCAAGTATCCTAAAAAATTTCGTATAACAATGTATATGAACACATTAAATCAAAACTAATTATATGTTAATAATTTCACATTAAAAATATTTAACATTCTGCAATCGTTAGCATGTTAACAACAAATTTTACCTAAGGCGTTTTTTAACACATTGATTAACCTATCATGGGGTTCAATGCCAATTGACAACCTAACCATTCCTGGGAATGGATACCTGTCGCCCCAAACAGGTTCGACAGGCATCAGTATGGTATCGGCATCGCCTAAGGTAGGTATAAGGTGTATACTTTCAGATACCTCATGTATAAATGTGTTGCAATTATTTTGTTTCTGGGAAAAGTTATTACCCTTTAGATCAAAGGTAACAATACCGCCATACCCATTGCAAAATATTTTTCTGGCAATGGCTGTAGTAGTATGCTCGGGTAATGAGGGGTAGAGGACTTTTTCCACCGCAGGGTGTTTGGAAAGAAACTCGGCAACGAGCTTTGCATTTGAAAAATGCTGTACAATACGCAAGTGAAACGATTTCAGGTAATCGTAAAGCCGATAGGCATCGTCAGGTGAAATCATGTGGCCAACCAGCTTGCGATACTCAATAGCTTGCTTAAGCAAGTCAATATCGTTACCACAAACCACTCCGGCTGAGAGGTTGCCATGCCCTGCCAGGTATTTGGTTGCACTATGGATAACCAAATCGGCACCAAAATCTAACGGTTTTAGGATGTATGGTGTTGCAAATGTGTTATCGACAATAACCTTTGCCCCAAATCGCTTTGAAATCTTAACTATTTCAGGCACATCGGCAACAATGAGCATGGGGTTTGAAATAGCCTCAAGGAACACAACGTTAGGTTTGTTCTGTTCCATCAACCTTTCAAACTGGCTGAGCGAGTATGAATCGTTGGTTGGGGTAAACCTGATAATATCAAGTCCGCGACGCGCAACTAAAACCTTATCGATAAAAGTATTAGTACCCCCGTAGATTTCAGAAAAGAATAGCCACTTCACAGGTTGGGTATTAACCTGAAAAATGGAGAGGGCAATATCAATTGCCGCAAGCCCCGATTGGGCTAAGAGAGCCCAAGCAGAACCTTCAATTTTGGCAAGTTCCTGCTCAGTTTCAACAACGGTTGGGTTACGGTAGCGGGAATAGATATATAGGTCAGGGTCTGATGGGTGGTTAACCTCATCGGCAAACGCCTTTTTCATGGTTGGGATATCCTTTAACCAAAATCCAGAATCCCTGAAAATGGGTGTGCGAATGGAGTTTACTTTTTTCACGTGCCAAATTTTAAACATGCAAGTTAGTAAAAATTATCCGAAAAGGAAGCTATCTAGGCGATTTGATTTTTTGCCCTTTTTAGAAAGTCAGCTAATACGGTGTACAGTATTATAGGCTATGTTTAAAATTTATCGGATTTTTACATATACATTTGCAGTTGTTTAAATTCAGGTAGATTATGAATATAGACTTTGCGCAGTGGCCTAATGCATTGGATTTTGCTATAACCATATGCGATACCCAAGGCACAATTCTTTTTATGAATAATAAGTCGCAGCAAATTTTTGCCCGATGGGGTGGTAATGATTTGGTTGGCAAAAACCTATTCGATTGCCATTCCGAAAACTCAGTTAGGATGATCAAGGAAATGATAGCCAATGGAAAATCGAACACCTATACCATCGAAAAGAATGGCATTAGAAAGCTAATCCACCAAACGCCATGGTATAGCAATGGTAAAATCGCAGGAATGGTAGAGATTTCAATTGAAACACCAGAAGGAATGCCTCATAGGGTAAGGTAACCTACTTTCCCTTACGCCAACGCTCAAAAATTGAAATTTTGGGTTGAGTTGTTGCCTGAAAAATCCCCTTATTTACCTTTCTAATATCCTCTACCACGTAGAAAAGGTTGGGGTTAAAGTTTTAAAAGAAGCTTCTGCACATCAGGAAGATTCTTCCGGTTAATAACAGAGTACACAATGCTGACCTCACCCTGAGCGCCCTGAGCCTGAAAAGATGTTGCACCAAATCCACTGGCATTGAGGATTTGAACAAGATCGGCTCCTTTATCGGTTGAAAACACCCTGACCAAAACCTTTCCGAAAGCCAACCGCTCCTCAACCAACATCCCAATATAATTACCAGTAGCAAAACCAGCGGCATAGCCGAAGTAACAGGCAAAGTTATTGAGGTTCTTCATGATCTGGCTAATGGCAACAATCCAGATAAACACCTCAAAAAAACCTAAAATTGGTGCAATATGGCGTTGACCCTTTGAAACATAAATAATACGCAATGTTCCAATGGTAACATCGCAAATGCGAGCAAGGAAAATTAGCAGGGGTAAAACACCATACAGGTATAAATCGGACTGAAGAAAATCGGAAGCCATTTGAAAGTATTACTATTACTCTGCAAATTTATACAAATTAAACATTACCATAAAATTTCTAAATTTAAGGCTTTAAAAAAATTGAAATGATGTGGAGATTTAATTTATTTCTGACAGGAATTTGCATAACCAGCCAAATAGCGCTGAGTCAGGTTATCATCCAGCAAAGCCCTATCGACAGTAAGGATTTAATGAATACTGTCAAATTCCTATCGTCGGAACGTTTTAAAGGTCGATTACCAGGTTCTGTAGAATACGAACAGGCTTCGAGGTATGTGGCTACCAGATTTAAAAATGCAGGGTTAAAGCCCTTGGTGGGGAATACCATGCTCCAAGAGTTTGACGAGGAAGTAAACTACATACTGGATGCCAGAGTATTTCTTATAGATCAAAACAACCGTCCAACACAACCCATGTATTTAGGCGATGATTTTGTTTGTAGAGGATATACAGGTTCAGGGGAAGTGCGGGGGGAAACAGTTTTTGCAGGATTTGGCGTAAAAACTGATGAATACAACGATTACCGGAGTATTGATGTTCGCAATAAAATTGTTATAGTTTTTAAATCGACCCCACCCTGGAAACCCAATTCTGGTAGTTGGGGCGATACATCACCGCGAGGGAAAGCCCGAATAGCTAGAGAGCAAGGAGCAAAAGCCATAATCTTTATTGGTGAACCCCAAATGACCCCAAGCACCATGTTATATGGAAGTATAGCCTGTGGTCCAAAACCACATCTTGCTGATTTTCCGATGATACATGCCGGAAGTAGGTTTACCGATAGCCTTTTTAGCAAGCTACCCTACAAACCCGCCGATTACTATGAAATGATAAAACGTGACAAAGCCCCCCACTCCATTGAAACAGAAAAATCGGTCTACATCAACGTACGTGCTGTTTACCAAGAAGCACAAAAGACTTTTAACGTTGTTGGTTTTATTGAAGGTACCGACTCTAAACTTAAGCATGAATATGTTATTTTAGGAGCACACCTTGACCATGTTGGCTACCAAGGCGATAGGCTTTACTTCCCTGGAGCAAACGATAATGCATCGGGCGTTGCTGGACTAATTGCTATAGCTGAAGCAATAAATAAGTCAACCACTAAGCCCCTTCGGTCAGTTATTTTTGTAGCCTTTTCGTCGGAAGAATCCGGTTTAAAAGGATCGAAACATTTTGTTGCAAATATGCCCTTTACTGCCCACAAAGTGGTAGCCATGCTTAACTTTGATTGCATAGGACAAGGCGATAGCATTGCCATTGGTGGTAGGTTAAGTTTTCCGAAACTTTGGAAAAAAGCAAAAAAAATTGATAAAAAAAGCACCAATCTGCTGAGTACTAAAACATTTGGTGGAGGAGGAGCCGATGCACAACCTTTTTACGAAGCAGGTATTCCCACGCTATACTTCAACACCAGTGGTGGGTATAAGTACCTGCACCAAACTACTGATAAATCAGAAACCCTAAACCCTGAAGTTTTTGAAAAGGTTGTTCGTTTAGGATATTTAACCACTATGGAACTTGCCAATAAAAAATATAAGCGTGAAAAAGACAGACAAAAGAAAAAGGCCTCGTAAAGAGGCCTTTTAGCTTAATTCCCTTCAATCCATTTAATTACCTTCTCGCTATTTGGCTTTTCCTTAGGTGGTATCATGTCAACTAGGTTGCCTTTTTCATCGATCAGGTATTTTTGGAAATTCCATTTAACCTCGCTATCCATAACACCATTCATACTTTTTTGGGTAAGCCACTGGTATAGCGGATGTATATCTTTCCCTTTAACCGATACTTTTGCCATCATAGGGAAAGATACATTAAAACGAGTAGTGCAGAACTCCTTAATTTCCTGATTGGTTCCTGGTTCCTGCCCCATAAAATTATTGGCAGGAAACCCAATAATAACAAAGTTTTTGTCCTTGTATTTCTCATAAAGTGCCTGTAAATCCTCGTATTGGGGTGTAAACCCACATTTTGAAGCGGTATTAACAACCATTACCTTTTTACCCTTCAGCCTTGATAAAGGAAACTCGTTACCATCGATATCGGTTACCATAAAACCGTGGAAACTTACATTTTGAGCATTTGCAGCAAGTGATGCTGCCAATAGAATTATTATACCCGAGATTTTCATAACGTTTACTATTTGGTTATAAATGGTAAACAGAAAAGAGGACAAAAAGTTTTTTAATGGGCATAAATAAAATAGAATGAAAAACCCCGAGGCTCTCCAGCATATCAGCTATACTGAAAAAAATAGATACGTTATTTGAAAATTTCTAAAGCTATTTTTCGAATAACCCAAAGGTAGTAATTATAAAAACTAGACAATTACAATTACTTACCCCAGCGCCAGAATCATATTTTTTCAAATGCTGATTTAGGCAACCAGCCCTTGTTGCCATCGGCAATGCGAATCTCGCACCACTCGCCAACATTGCGCAATGTCTCGACCTTTGTTCCTGCATGGAGAATGAAAAGGTCGTTTGAGTTTTCGGAAGGAGAACTTTTTACCGAAATTGCCGTGGAGGTTACTATAGCATGGTTGGAATTTACAATCCTATTCTTTTGCGAAATACTAAAAGTGATTGACACAATAAACAGAAAAACAGAAAACCATGAAATGATAAAAGCATATTTCTTGATTAAATATTTACCAGAAAACTGAAAGATCATGAACAACATAAGAGCAATAAAAAAACTTGTAATGGCAATAAAAGCCCAAGCGTTTGAGCTAAATAGGCTAGAAATGGACTTTACCCACTTTACCATGAAGAAATCGGGGATTGCCTCAATTTTATCAGTAGTATAAGCGCGGGCTAGTTCGAGGTTAAAGGCAATGTCGTCGTCGGATGGATTAAGCAGGTATGCCCTTTCATAGTTTAAAATGGCATGGGCTATATCACTCAACTTGAAATAGGCATTACCTAAATTAAAGTACAGCTCAGCGCTCGTTTTGCCCATTGATATGATTGCCTCGTAATTCTTAATCGCTTCGGCATAATTCCCTTCGGTATAATATTTATTAGCAGCCTGAAAAAGTAATTCGGCATTTTGTTGGGTTTTGCCAAAGAGGCTGAATGGGGCTAAAATCAATAGTACGTAGAGTAATCGTTTCATTGCCAGTTAAATTTTAATCGTTACTTACGTTTTAACTTATCTTCCAGTTCCTCAATGAGTAAGAATGTTTTCTCAAAAATATCGGTCATTTGCGAATGTTCGGCCACGGGCGCAAATCGGGCATATTCGCAAGTCTCCACAATGGAACGGAATGTTGCTATTTTGTCTGCATCAATACCTTGATCGGCTAGTTTTTCGCAAGCGTTATCGAGGTTGAGCGAAGCCAAAGGAATATTGAGTTTATCGGAAATGTACCCCCAAATGGCTTTGTGAATCTCCTCAAAGAATTGAGCATTATTGTTCTGCTCAAGTAGTTGCGATGCCCTTTTGAGTCGTTTCTGGGCCACCTTGCTTGCCCTTCGGGTTTTAACAAAGGCAACATCTTGCATCTGCTGGCGGTACCGACGAAAGAGATACGAAAAGGTGATGAATAAAGCAATTAGTAGTATGTATAGAAGCTGGTAATAGCCAGACGTTACCCAAAAAGCAGCTTTTGGTTTGAAAGCAGAGCTTGATGTTTTAATAAAACGTATGTCTTTCCCAATAAACCTAATATCTTCCTTACCAAAACTTGCAACCATCACATTACCAGCGCTTGACGAATCGGCGCTAACGGCAACAGATATTGTTGATGTTTTAAGGGTTATATAAACTTCCTTAACAGGGTCAAAATAAGAAAATACAGCTGGTTCGATACTAAAATTACCACCAGTTCTTGGAATGCAAACATACTCGTAGGTTTTGGTACCTGATGTATTGCCATCATCAACCGAAATGTTCTCGGAAATTTTTGGGTCAAAAACTTCAAATGTTGTTGGGAAAGTAATCTTTGGGGTACCAATTAGCTTAATGTTTCCTTTCCCCGATATTTTAAACTTGTATGTAAAAGCATCGTTAGCTTTAAGGTTGTTCTTATCAACCGAAGCATCAATTTTGAAGCTACCAACTGCTCCTGTAAACCCTTGCGGTTCGGGCAACGTAAGTTTTTTGATATTTATGCTAACCGGCTTACTCACTAAACGCTTACGGTATGTTTCGAAACCGCCACCAAAAAACTCATCGAAAATGGAGCGTGGGCCAGATCTGGGCCCCTGGTAAACCACTACCAGTTCAAAGGGATCAATTTCGATTTTATCAGCTTTCTGAGGGAAAAGTAGGTAACGGCGAATTACGCCGGCATTATATATTTTGCCATTCACATTGGCGCGCTCAAAGTTTACATTTGGGGAGCTTTTAATCTCCTGGCTCCAAAATCCATCGAAAGCAGGAAATTTAGCATCTTCAAAAGCCATAATGCTTACCCGGGTGTATATCTTTATCACTGCCTCAATGGGTTCACCTACGTAGGCTGATTTCCGGGTAAGCTCAATGGTAACAAACAATTCATCGCCCGGCAAATCGTCGGTTTGAGTTTCCCTAACGCTTCGTGATGCGGGTTGGCTGGCTCTGTTTGCGGCATTTCCAGATGTTGTTTTTACCACCTCAATTGTTATGGGATTTGAGCGAATACGCTCCTTACCCACTAAAGCCTCAGCAGGTTCTATAGAAAATTTACCCTCTTTATTTGCAACAAGTATATAGGTGTAGGTGTACGATTGGCTCTGGGTGACTTTTCCGTTAATCACCTCAATACTTGTGCTGCTGGATGTGCTAGGGCCAGCTAAAATATCGAAATCAACTATTGAAGGTGCCTTAAACTCTGAAGGTTTAGCATTTAAAGTAAAAGATAAGCTAAACTGTTCGCCCACTTCAACCAGGTTTGGAGCATAAGCCTGCAAGGTTACTTGCTGGGATTGTAAGTAACCACTAATGAAAAGCAAAAGTATTATGCTTAGATATCGTTTCATAGGGTTTACCAGTTTTTGATTGAAGCCCCCGAAACCGGTTTGGCTTGTTTTTTATTTAGTTTATCCTGAATGTCCTTTTCGCGTTGCTGCAATGCCTGAAGCATTCGCTCGGCATCCTCTTTCGAAATCTTGGGTTGTTGTTGCTGTTGTTGGTTGTTTTTATTTTGGTTGTTCTGTTGGTTGTCCTGTTTATTGTTGTTATTATCCTTTTTTTCTTGATTTTTATCGTCTTTCTGATCCTTATTATCCTTGCTATCCTTACTATTGTTGTTGTTTTGCTGCTGATTGTTCTGCTGGTTTTGCTGGTTTTGCATCATTCTAAGGGCCTCAGAAAGGTTATACTTAGCATCATTATCGTTAGGATTATACTTGAGGGCCATTTTATAGGCATCGGCACTCTCCTTAAATTTATTTTGCTTAAAAAGCGAATTCCCTCTATTATAGTAAACCATTGATTTATCAGCATCGGAGAGTGCAGATAGGTTTATTCCGTTAAAGATAGAATCGGAATCGGAGAATTTGTTTTGCTTGTAGAGGGCATCGCCAAGGTTGAAGTTCGCCTTGAAGGAATGCTTATTCCTCTCAAGCGCTTCACGGTATTGCACTTCGGACTCCAGATAATCGTTTTTGCTATATGCCCTATTCCCACGTCGTATGAGCTTATGCTCGCTTTGAGCAAAAGTATTAACCGTAAATGCGGTTAAAAGAATGGTAAGCATAATTACTTTCCTCATAATTCCTCCCTTGTTTTATCAGCACCAAAAAGGTTTACCTTTGATAAAAGTTGGGTTTTACGGTCAAGGATGATTATTTCGGCTAATAAAAGAGCAATGGCAATAGCCAAAATATACTGGAACTGCTCATTGTATTCAGAGTAAACCTTATCCTTAATCTCTTTACGGTCAACCCTTTTAAGCGACTCATAAATAGGCAACAAACCGAATTGAGTGTTTGTAGCCCTCACATACTTGCCATTTGCAGTAACGGCAATTTTTGTTAGGGTTTCCTCATCCAACCTTGTAATAACCACTTTACCATCACTATCCTTCAGAAATTCCTGATTGTTACCAATAGGTATTGGTGCCCCCTCGGGCGAGCCAATTCCAATGGTGTAGATAGAAATGCCATTATCTGCAGCCATTTTTGCAGCCTCCAGCGGATCATCGACATGGTTCTCGCCATCGGAAATAACCACAATCACTTTACCTGTGGTTGAATTGGGAGTAAAAGAGTTAGCGGCAAGTTCAATGGCCCTACCAATGGCCGTTCCCTGCTTTGGAACCATACCCGGATTTATTGATGACAGAAAGAGCTTAGCCGATGCGTAATCGTTTGTAACGGGGAGTTGAATGTAGGCATCGCCTGCAAACACTATTAAACCAATGCGGTCGTTACTAAACCTATCGATAAGCTGTGAAATGGCTTGCTTAGCGCGCTCAATACGATTTGGCTTGATATCCTGTGCCAGCATGCTGTTGGAAACATCAAGGGCAATAATCATTTCCATTCCCTTGCGTTTTACCTCGGTAAGCTTGGCTCCAACCTGTGGTCCAGCAAGAGCTAAAATGATAAAAATATACGCAGTAGTGGCAATGGTAAACTTAATCCAGTAGCGCTTGAACGAAAGCCCTGGTATTAACTTTAGGATGGTTTTGTAAATGCCAAAACTATTTATCCACTGCTTTTGCTTACGAACGGAATACCAGAATAATCCAATAATTACTGGCATAACCAGTAAGAGATAAAGATATTCGGGGTTAGAAAAACGAAACATGGCAATCCAAAATTATATTCCTAATAAATAGGTTCTACGCAAAACAAACTCCAGTAATAGCAATATAAAGGCTGCAAATAACCATCCACGATACTTTTCCTCACGCTTGGCATACTCGTTAACTTCGATTTTAGATTTTTCCAGCTGGTCAATCTTTTGGTAAACCTGCTCAAGGGCCTTATTGTTTGTTGCTCTGAAATACTCACCGCCTGTCATCTGGGCTATGCCTTTAAGCAAATCTTCATCTATTTCAACCTGCATATCCTGGTAACGGGTTCCAAAAGGGGTTTGAACGGGATAAGGAGCTGTTCCGTATGTCCCTACTCCAATGGTGTAAACCTTTATTCCAAAGGTTTTGGCCATTTCAGCTGCGGTCATGGGAGCTATCTCACCACGGTTGTTAATCCCATCGGTGAGTAGGATTATCACCTTACTTTTAGCATCGCTATCTTTTAACCGAGAAATTGCTGTGGCTAATCCTGAGCCAATAGCTGTGCCATCCTCAAGCACTCCAATATCCACAGCTTTAAACTGATTAATAAGAGTTGCTCTATCGGTAGTTAATGGACAAAGGGTAAAGCTCTCGCCGGCAAAAATTACCAGCCCAATGCGGTCATTGGCTCGCCCACTTATAAAATTAATGCCCAAACTCTTTGCTGCTTCAAGCCTATCGGGCTTAAAATCACGGGCAAGCATACTACCGGAAACATCGAGGGAGAGAACAATGTCGATTCCCTCAGTAGTAACATTCCGCTGAATATTTGTTGATTGCGGCCTAGCCAAAGCAATAATAGCCAATGCTAATGCAAACATTCTTAATGCAAATGGCAAATGTCGCAGGTAAGCCTTTACTGATTTGTGTGTATTACCTAGGTGTTTTGCTGTTGATATTATAACTGCAGCCCTCGATTTATGTAACCTGTAAATATACCACCCTACTAATGCAGGAATTAGCAGTAACAGGTATAAAAGCTTTGGGTTTGCATAAATAGCTAAAAGCATAACCGGTTAGTTTGATCCACTGGTTGATAAATCGGTTTTATCGGCACTCTTTATCCCATCGGTTGGGTTTTCACCATTGTCTGAACCCTCAATGGGCTTAGTGCTGTTAACAAAATTGATTGCAAAGCTCAAAAAACGACGATTCTCATCAATTGTAGTCGCATGCTTGGCAAATTTCACCAGGTCAGAGGTAAAGAGCATTTCGCGGAGGGTTTCTTTGTATGGTGAAAAGTCAAAGTCAAGCCTTACAATTTCAGAAAGAATCTCGCTTGTAGTTTGCTCAGGAGCATTAATCTGAAAACGCCCTTCGAGGTAATTACGAAGAATATCGATAAGTTTGGTATAGAACAGTTTGGGATTATCCGAAGCCCACTCCCTGTTCTCCTCAAGCAGCATCAATTCCCTGAGAGCAACAACATGCGCGGGCTCCTTTGGTTTAAATATATTGAGAAATGGCTTATTCAGTTTCCTACTACGTAAATACATAATAAGCATAGCAATAATTGCAACCAAGAGCAATCCTAAACCAGCCCAAGGGGCTACCTCTGAGAAGCGAATTGGCTCTTTTATTGGAGGCTTAATATCCTTGATATCCTTAAGGGTTGTGTCGCGCGGAACAAGTTTTACAAATATGCTATCCGTTTCTACCCATGCTGTATCAATAATTCCTTCATGCTTGACTAAAATCGGAAACTTAGAAACACTAGCATTTCCGGGCGAAAAAGTCGTGACCAGAAGATTAAAATTGTAGCTACGGATATCATTTTTAATAGTAGAATCGATAGCAGGTTTACCTATAATGTGGAATCCTCCGGGTACAGTATCGGCTAATATTGGTAAGGTTACTGAGAACTTACCTTTCCCATTAGCCATAATTACAAACTCCACCCTATCGCCTATCAGTATTGTATCGGCTTTTAAAGCAGCCTTTATTTCAAGTTGCTCAACCTGAGCATCGACGTTAAGGGTTAGTAACAAAGAAACTACAAAGACGAACCGTTTAAACTTCATTTCGACCTCCTTTTAAAAAGCAACATTAGGGGTTTTACGTAATCCTCGTCGGTTCGCACCGATACCCAATCGACTTTAGCTTTAGTAAAAGTCTGTTTCAGATTATCAGTAGTTATATTCCACCATTGGCTGTGATGGTTTTGCACCAGCTTGCTTGCGGTGTCAATCCAAATGTCGTTGCCTGTTTCGGCGTCGGTAAAACGGACAAGGCCAACGGGTGGAAGCTGAGTTTCGCGATCGTCATAAACCCTGATTGCCACAACATCGTGCTTATTGTTAGCAATACTAATGGCATCGGTAAACCTTGGCTGATTATTCTGATCATCAAAATCGATGAAATCGCTCAGAATAAATGCTGTGCTGCGCTTTTTTATTGCATTTGTTAAAAACCTAAGCGCCTCAGCAATGTTGGTTCCCTTGCCCGAAGGCTCAAAATTCAGCAATTCACTTATTATCCTAAGAATATGCTTACTACCTTTCTGGGGCGGAATAAACTTTTCCACCTTATCGGTGAAGAGGATAACGCCAATTTTATCGTTATTCTGTATGGCCGAAAAGGCAAGAACAGCAGCAACCTCAGCTATAACGTGTCTTTTAAACTGTTGAGTAGAACCAAAATTCTGTGAGCCGCTTACATCGATAAGAAGCATCACTGTAAGCTCACGTTCCTCCTCAAATACCTTTACGTAGGGTTGGTTATAGCGCGCTGTAACATTCCAGTCGATGCTACGGATATCATCGCCCACACGATACTCGCGCACCTCACTAAAGGCCATACCGCGCCCCTTAAAAGCGCTATGGTATTGACCGGCAAATATTTGACGGGTTAGTCCCCTGGTTTTAATCTCAATACGTCGAACTTTTTTCAGGAGTTCAGCAGTTTCCACGGCTATACCTATTTAGAGTGTGGCCTGATGGTAAGAGTAAGAAACCATTTCCCTTTTATCAGGGTTAAATCGTAATTCTTACCCTCCTTTACTTCAAGCCATTTGTTGTTTGATACCTGTTGATACTTGCTGTTCAGTTCATTCACAACCTGATCGTAAAGCCACGTATTATACATTCGCGATACCGCAGTGCAAAAGCCATCGGTGTCAATCATGAAAAGGATAGTTTGCTCATCGAGGGTGTTAACATACTTCAAAAAGCCTCGGTCGTCAACATTTACCTCCTTTTCAAAGAAAAAACCCTTATTCTCCTGAGGCATCCGCTTGGCTATTTCATCCTTGTGCAAACCAATGTAGTTTTGAGCGCTAACCGATAGGCTCAATAATACAATTGCTGCTGAAAGGAATATGATAGCCAGTGGCTTCATGGTTGCTATGGAACCTCTATTGTGTTAAGTATTTCAGTGATGATATCCTCCGATGTAATGCTTTCGGCCTCGGCCTCATAAGTTAATCCAATACGATGACGCAAAACATCGAAACATACTGCGCGAACATCTTCAGGAATAACATACCCACGGCGTTTAATAAAGGCGTATGCTTTTGAAGCCAGCCCAAGGCTAATGGATGCTCGAGGTGAGGCTCCATAGGAAATCATAGGTTCAAAACGCTGTAGGTTATACTGAGCCGGATAGCGAGTTGCGAATACTATATCCAGGATATACTTTTCAATTTTCTCATCCATGTAAACCTCGCGAACAACCTGACGTGCCTTAACAATATCGCTAGGTTTGAGAACCTTATCAGCTTTAGGGAACTGCATGGCTAGATTTTCACGCATGATAAGGCGTTCCTCCTCCAGCTTTGGATAACCAATTTTGACCTTTAGCATGAACCGGTCAACCTGAGCTTCGGGTAGCGGATATGTTCCTTCCTGTTCTATTGGGTTTTGGGTTGCCAAAACCAAAAAAGGCTCTTGGAGCTTGTAGGTTTCATCGCCAATGGTTACCTGACGTTCCTGCATAGCCTCAAGCAATGCGCTTTGAACCTTAGCTGGGGCACGGTTAATTTCATCGGCAAGAATAAAGTTTGCAAAAATTGGCCCTTTTTTTACGGTGAATTGTTCTGACTTGGGGCTGTAAATAAGTGTTCCAATTAGGTCGGCTGGGAGCAAATCGGGGGTGAACTGAATGCGGTTAAACTTAACATCGATAATGTTTGCCAAAGTATTTATGGCAAGCGTTTTGGCTAAGCCGGGAACACCCTCAAGTAAGATGTGCCCATCGGCAAGTAACCCAACAAGTAACGACTCAACAAGGTGTTTTTGGCCAACAATTACCTTGCCCATTTCAATGTTGATAATGTCAACAAAGGAACTCTCAAGCCTTATCCTCTCATTAAGTTCCTTAATGTCAAGGGACGATTGAACACTCATAAAATATCTTTTTTAAAATTTGTTTAACCTTATGTGAAACCTCAATTGCAAATATGATAATAAATGAATGCCCGTGATGTTAATTTTCGTTAAATGAAATTTTTGCTGTAATAAAGGTAGTTAAAGGCTTTCAGCCACTTTGCTGATTGATTTTTATGTAAATATTTCAACTTGGCTTTATATCAGAGTATATTTGTTGTTCATTACAAAGCAAACCGGATTAGGGAATATGAATCAGTTGAACATTTTTTACATGGTTTTTGCAAGATTAGTTAATTGATGACTCTTTTAAGTAAGATCAATAGCAAGAAGAATGGCATTAAATAGATATTTCATTTACCTATCGTACAGGGGCACAAGCTATCATGGCTGGCAAATTCAGCAAAACGCCACCAGTGTTCAGGGCTTATTAAACAATGCCTTGAGCATTCTGCTAAAGGAAAACATTCAAACCATTGGTGCAGGCCGAACCGATACGGGCGTTAATGCCAGGTTCTATGTGGCGCATTTCGATTCTATGGCAAGCAATTTAGAATCAGATAGTAAATTTTTGCACAGCTTAAACAGAATTCTACCCAACGATATCGCCATTCATCAAATTAAAAAAGTAAAACCAGATGCGAATGCCCGATTCGACGCTACGTTACGGGGCTATGAGTATGTCATTTGCCGCAAAAAAGATCCCTTTTGGATTGGGTTGGCGTGGTTTAACGATGCTCAGCTAAACATTGATAATATGCAGCTGGCCGCCCAGCAGCTTATGAACTATACCGACTTTACCAGCTTTAGCAAGGTAGGCTCCGAAACAAAAACCAATAACTGCCAGATATACAACGCAGAATGGAAAGAGAATGGCAACCTGCTCATATTTACCATTGAGGCTAACCGATTTCTGCGCAATATGGTACGTGCCATAGTGGGTACGCTAATTGATGTGGGTAGGGGGAAAATTACACCTGAAGAGTTTGCCCAAATAATAGAAAAACGCGATAGAAAACTGGCCGGAACAAGCGCTCCGGCCGAAGGGTTATACCTTACAAGGATAGAGTACCCCGATAAATGCTTTATTTAGAAGAACTATTTGCAGGGTTGATGTTCATCCCTTAACAGATCGTTCACTGTTTTTACCGGAGAGAATGTTGCCAATGGAACTTCAACAAAAATGGTATTCCAGTTGCTCATTGCCCCATTCCAAAGGCCAGGGAGTTCCAATGCCTTTAGCTGTTTTCCATCCTTGCTCTTTACTGAAATAAATCCGGTTTGCGGATCACGGTAGTTAAGCAGGTTAAACTTATTCCCTTTAAAATCAACAAATGAGCATACTATATCAACGGGGTTGAAATGGGTAGAAGCATCCAGTATAGCTTTCGAGTTCGGGTCGTTCATATCGATTTGTGAACTTTCAACAACCTGAAGCGATGTAGTGCCATCGGGGTTAACCGCCCAGAATGGGCCACCTCCTGGTTCTCCCTCATTCTTAACCATGCCGCATACCCTGATTGGCCTATTAAGCACATTAAACAAATAGGTGCTCAGCTCCTCGGCATTGGAGGTATTTAACGATACCGGTGGCATCACACAAAGCTCATCGCGGGTGAAGTCAAGAATAGCCAGCAACTCATCAATAGGCAGGTTTTGATTGCTAAGGTCCTGTAAGTACTTAAAAATGATTCCTCGGTAGCTAAGCAGCATTCCTGCAAGAGCTTTCTTGTACCGAACGGTAAGCGGTTTAAGATGATCGGGTGCAACGTTGTCGATATTCTTAATGAAAACCAATTCGTAACTTAAGTCGTTAAGATTTTCGATTAACGCACCATGCCCGCCAGGGCGAAAAAGCAGCGAGCCATCATCGTTACGGAAAGGATTATTATCCATATCCACCGCAATGGTATCGGTTGATGGCTTTTGAACCGAGTAGGTGATGTGAAGAGTAACCTCGTAGTGATTTTCGTAGTAAGCCTTTACACGTTCAATTAGCTGCTCAAAGCCCGCAATGTGTTCGGGCGACACCGTAAGGTGAATGTTTACATTACCATGCTGGTCGCGGGCATACTGAGCCCCTTCAACCAGATGCTCCTCCATAGCAGTACGAGCAATATCGCCATACTTATGGAATAGAATAAGCGCTTTTGGCAGATTTCCGTAATTTAATCCGTCAGGGCCAAGCAGCGTGTTTACAATGGGCAGGTAATCCTTACTTTCAATGAGTTCGTCCATTTTATATCCCTGCATCCAGAGCTCATTGTAGAGCTTATCGTAAAAAGGAAACTGTTTTATTCTATCAAAAAAGGTGAAAATGGTATTAAACCCCTTATCGTTGAAACAATCCAAACCCTTTACAGGATAGTCAGTCTGGAACTCGTATAGGTGCTTAAACATACGGGTTGCAGCACCCGAAGCAGGCACAAATTTCACCCTACTGCCATCAAAATCGCGATACACATCTATAAGGCTATCGAGCTCATCGCAATCCAACCGAATTATTCCATCGCCAACGGTGGCGGGTTTTACCAACTTCATGTAAGGGAAACCCTTTTTAAATGACTGAATTTGCTGCTCAACCATTTCGGGTGTTATTCCCTTTCGCTGCATCTGCACAATATCCTGCTGGCTATACATAGTGTTTTTATGTTTTGTTAGTTACATGCAATTGGAACAACCTACTGAGAGTATAATCGGGAAAATATTACGTTCCGTTCCGTTTACAATAACAAAAATAAATCTTAATGAACGATATTAACTAAAAATGCTAATTTTTTTCCCACCTAAATAGCAATCTACACAAGTTTTTTGATGTTTCGGCATTGTTTATCTCAACAACACTTTCATCCTGAGCAGATTGAAATCGGGTTGCCGTGATGCTATCGTTTGCCTTTCCTTCAGCATTAAAGTTAACAACAACCCTTGAAGGATAAAAATTTTGGAAATGATCCATGCAAAAGGTATTGTAAGCCCAATCGATATACCTCACGTTATTCACATGTCGGTTCATATCGATATCACCTATCCGAACATCGAAACGCTCAAAGTATTCAGGGTTAGTAATCTGTTCAGCCAGTTTTGATGCATTATGAGATAGTGCGCTTCGATTGGCAAAATTAAAATCGGAATACCAATCGGAACGAACAGGGCGGCGGGTTTGAATATTTAACACCAACCAGCTCGACGTTGCTGCGATAATTTTACTGCCTTGCTGATCGAATATCTCAAAATCGCGAAGGGCAAAAACACCATCTACTCCGCGTGGCCAGGTAATTAGAGTTACCTTGTCGGTCCATTGCGGTAACCTATAAATTTCGACCTCGACACGCGAAAGCACCCAAAACCAGTTCTTTTGCAAAAGATGTTCCCAACCATATCCTAATAGATGGGCATGCTCCCAAGCAATTTCCTGTAAGTAATTAAACAAAGCGGTTACCGTAAGCCTTTGATTAAAATCAACCTCGTAGGAATGAACTTTTAATGCATGCCTATGGTATTGGGGAAACTGATAGGCGTCAAGATCCATAAATTTATCTATTTCGACGAAAATTTTTCCATAAAACGCTTGCTGTCGATGATGTAGCGAGTATGAGTGCCTCTACCTATCTCTCCCTCCTTGTCCCAAGCTACCACTTCAAACACAAGCTTTTTACCATCTACTTCCTTGAGTATGGCCTTGCTATAAACCTCCCACCCCATTGTTGTGGCTTTGGTGTGTTTTACACAAACCTCTGTTCCAACAGTATTGAAACCCTCAGGCAAATGTGGCAAAACGGCATTAAGAGCTGCCTTTTCCATGAGTGCCACCATTGCCGGAGTGGCAAAAACATCAACTAGTCCTGAACCGTATTTGGATGCAGTGTTCTCTTTTGTAACCATTTCGGTTGCAGTATATTCAATGCCAAGAGGAATATTAAACTCCATATCATTAGTATTTTTGATGCTTTTACAAAGATAGGAACAATTTTCAACTTAGTACATTAATTCCTATTTTTGCATGTAAACCAAGTTTAAGCGTCTATGAGTAAGGTGATAATAGAAAAGTTAACCGATGAGCAGATTAACAAAATGGGCATAAAGAATTGGCCTATTTGGACTAAAGAAATCTCTACCTTTGATTGGTATTACGATACCGACGAGGAATGCCTGATTCTTGATGGTGAGGTAGATGTAAAAACCGACGAGGGAACCTATACTGTTAAGGCAGGCGACTTTGTTACCTTTAAGAAAGGGTTAAAGTGCGCTTGGGTAGTTAAAAAGCCTATTCGGAAGCATTACAACTTTAAGTAGCCATATGATCTACTGATGGCAACAGTTAACCTTAAAACAAAAGGTTAGAAATAGAAAAGAGACGCATTCAACGTCTCTTTTCTACTTTAATTTTTTCCCTTTTTACAACTTTACGCTTTCAGCTATTTTTTTGGCCAATTCATCGAATTGCTGCAACTTTTCCGCATTTGGTTTGCCATATATCTCGGCAGGTTCAGCAACAAGCTCAAGTTTGGCCTCTTCGGCAAACTTCAGCAAATTCTTCACTCCACCGCCATTCCAGCTGTAACTTCCGAAAAGCGCCAGTTTTTTGTTCTTAATACCCATGTGGGTAAGTTCACGCGTAAGTTGTTCCATAAGCGGAAACATTTCAGAGTTGTAAGCACATGAACCCAAAACTAGCCCACGGTACTTCCAGATTTCATTAATCAAATGGCTTATGTGAGTGCGCGATACATCGTGAATGCGAATGTTTTTAACTCCATTCTCCGCAATTTTACGACCAATGTAATCGGCGATATCTTCGGTATTCCCATACATCGATGCAAAGATGATAACTACACCCTCTTCCGCTTCATAGCGACTCCAACGGTCGTAGAGTTCAATTACCTTGCTTGGGTTTGAGCGCCATACAGGTCCATGGGTCGATGCTACAACCTTAACAGGAATACCCTTAAGCTTTGTAAAAGCTTTTTGCACCATATTACTGTACTTACCTACAATATTTGAGTAGTAGCGGCACATTTCGTCCTCAAAGAAATCGAAGTTAATTTCATCATCAAAAATACCACCATCTAACGCACCAAAGCTGCCAAAAGCATCGCCGGAGAAAAGGATTTGTTCGGTTTGGTCGTAAGTCATCATGGTTTCGGGCCAGTGCACCCAGGGTGTCATAACAAACTTGAGCCTATGGTGGCCAAGGTCAAGGGTATCGCCGTCGTCAACCTGAACAAGGTTATCCTTAATGCCCCAGTACGCTTCGACCATTTTGAAGGTTTTTGCATTCCCAACAAGTTTCACACCCTTAAAATGATTAAAAATTTCCTTAATCTCCCCTGAATGATCGGGTTCCATATGGTTGATGATCAGGTAATCCAGCGATCGCCCATTAAGCAATGTCTCTATTCGCTCAACGTAATTTCCTGCCGCACGATCTTCAATGGTATCGATTAGCGCGGTTTTATCATCAACTATCAGGTATGAATTGTAGGAAACGCCCCTATCCAAAGGCCATATGTTCTCAAAAAGCCTCTTACGGCGATCGTTCACCCCTATCCAGTGAACCTTCCCTACAACAGGCACATTGTAATACATAACGCTATCGGTGTTTATAGTTTTTCAAATTTTTCACAAAAGTAGAAATATATTGGGATAGATAAGGCATTTTATAGTTGTTAAAAATCAATCTAAATAAGAACCGTTAAATACAAAAACGTAGGGCGTTAAGCGAAATAAGTAATTATTACTGGTGATAACTATATAGAATTACAAGAAACATAAAGAGGCTGCCTATTTGAGGCAGCCTCTTTATAAAAATCGGTGTTGCTACTTTTTATTAAGATAAATTAAGAATTCCCATGGTTTTAAAGTGACGTTTTCGTCCTTAGAGAATTCTTTAGGAGTATTACTGAAATACTCAACATAATTAGTATTCAAATGGGCATCGCCAGTAAAATTAATAGTCTGTTCTTTAGCCGACAGGTTGAAAATGGCAAATAGCTTTTGGGTTTCATTCTCGCGGGTAAATGCGAAAACGGAACTATCGGCAGTGGTCGTTATACGGAAAATATCGGCTCCCTGCTCTCCCGCATCGAGCACCTTTGTTGACTTTTTCAATACAGTAAGTTTTTTGTAAAAATCGGTAAACCCTTTTGCATCAGTCCAATCAATCTGATCCTTTTCAAAGAATTGTAACCGACGGTTAAATCCCACCTCTTGGCCACTGTAAATTAGAGGCATACCATCTAAAACAAAGGTAAGGGCAGCCATAGCCTTAACCGCATCGCCCATGCGTTCGAATTCAGTTCCATTCCATGAATTCTCATCGTGGTTGGTTATGAAGTTCATCTTGATGGTGTTCTTAGGATATGTGGCAGCCTTTTTAAGTAGATATTGTTCCAAATCAACCACGGACTTTTTGCCTTGGGCAATAGTATTTAAAATATGATGGCATTCCCATGCGTAGTCGGCATCAAAAGCATACTTTTGAAGTTCAGGGGTTTCGGCCTCGGCAAGCATAAAAATGGGTTTGCCAAGTTTATTGAGTTCAGCACGAGCCTCGTTCCAAAAGTCGGTTGGCACTTCTGCTGCCACATCGCAACGGAAACCATCAAGGTCAATATCCTTAATCCAATACTTGAGCATATCAATCATATACCTGCGAAGTTCTGGTTTAGAGTAATCGAGCTTAGCCACGTCGGTCCAATCGAATGGTGAAACAACCCTACCCGACGAATCGCGAGCATACCAGTCGGGGTGTTCGGTTATTAGCACTGCATCATGCGAGGTGTGGTTTGCCACTATGTCAATTATTACCTTCATACCCAGCTCATGAGCCTTGGTAACAACAGATTTAAAGTCGTCGAGTGTTCCAAACTCAGGATTAATGCCGTAGTAATCCTTAACAGAGTAATAACTTCCCAATGTTCCTTTACGGTTTTCAACTCCAATGGGGTGAATTGGCATGAACCAAAGAATATCAACCCCTAAATCTTTTAAGCGAGGCAGGTGTTGCTCAAAGGCTTTGAATGTTCCTTCGGGTGTGTATTGCCTTACATTTACCTCGTAAATAGTAGCACTATAGACCCAATCGGCATGCTCAACTCTGAATGGTCCAGCTTCTTTGGAGTGTTGCTTACACGAGGCAAAAACCATTGTTGCAGCGATCAGGGCTGCAAACAAAATGTTTCTTAAGCTAAATAGATTCTTTTGTCTCATATTGCTTTTGGTTAATTTGAAATTGATTTATCAGCTTTCACACGTTTGCGAATAGGGAATGCCTGTATTTACAGGCCTTTGCTAATTTAGGAATAATTTTACATGATTTCTACTGTTAGAAATAAAAAAAATTCTTTAACTTGTCAGAGTTCAAAAAATCCCTAACCTAAATTTAAATTGAAATGAAACTAAGAGTTCAACATCAGGAACGATACTCTAGGTTAGAATTGCTCCTGAGAACATTTTTCGGCTGGCTGTACATTTTACTGCCGCATGGTTTTCTCTTAATATTTGTTTCACTATGGGCACAAATACTTCAAATTATTGCATTTTGGGCGATACTTCTCACCGGAAAGTACCCCAAAAGCCTATTCGATTTTCAATTAGGTTTAATTAAGTGGACTTTACGATTAAATGCAAGAATCTACAATATATCCGATGGTTATCCCTCATTCGGTATTCATGGGACGGATGAGTACACCTCGCTTGAAGTCGAATACCCCGAAAGGGTAAGCCGTTCACTAATGCTAATTCGTTTCTTTTTTGGTTGGCTTTATGTTTATATACCCCACTTATTTATTCTATTCTTTAGAAGTATTTTCGTACATATTTTAGTATTTCTTGCTTGGTTTATAGTGCTTATCACAGGGAAATATCCAAAAGAATTTCACCAATGGGTGGTTGGCCAACTGCGATGGATGACCCGCGTTGGGCTGTATATGAGCTACATGACCGATGTTTATCCAGCATTTACAGGCGATGAATTAGATTCTGAGAAGTAGCTTACAAACATCTTTTTTGTATTTTTGCCAAGGCATCGTTTTAATACGATGCCTTTTTTAAAATAGTTGTAAATATGTATTCAATAGTAGTATCGCGCCCTAAAAATGAAAGGTATTACAACGAAAACAAAATCAAAATCCTAATTGATGGTCAGCTAAGGGGCAAAATTGGCCAAGGAGAATCGCTTACCGTTGAACTTTCTGATGGGGAACACACTTGCAGGGCTACAACTACTTTTAATATGGGAAGTAATGAAATTATTGTTAATCCCCAAAAAGAAACCGTCATTGAGGTTAGTGTAAACCCCAACTTCAATTTCACCCCTACAGCCGCTTTTACAGCAGTTCCGTTTTTTCTAATAGTTTTCTTCAATTATAATAATGTAAGGGTAAGAATTACATTAGGAGTTCTAATGGCTGCTACAATACTCTGGTTCATGCGGATGCTAATAAAAGGGAAAACTGAGGCAATAGACATAAAAGAAAAGGATTAACCAATATGGGAATAAAAAAGGCCGGCTAAATAGTTGCCGGCTTTTATTGTTTTAGGTAGGATACTATTTCAGCGCATCCTTCATGGTTTGGCCAATGTTAGCAGGCGATTCCACTACATGAATACCGCATTCACGCATTATTTTCATTTTGGCAGCAGCGGTATCGTCGGCACCACCAATAATAGCCCCGGCATGCCCCATGCGGCGACCTTTGGGAGCAGTTTGTCCTGCAATAAAGCCAACAACAGGCTTAGTCCCGTTCTCCTTAATCCATCGTGCAGCATCGGTTTCCATGCTACCGCCAATCTCACCTATCATCACAATACCGTGGGTTTCGGGGTCAGCCATAAGCAGTTTAACGGCTTCGAGCGTGGTTGTTCCAATTACCGGATCGCCACCAATTCCAATGCATGTGCTTTGACCCAACCCCAACTTGGTTAGCTGGTCAACAGCCTCGTAGGTCAATGTGCCGGAACGCGAAACCACACCAATATGTCCCTTTTTATGGATAAACCCTGGCATAATACCAACCTTTGCCTCTTCAGGCGTTATGACACCGGGACAGTTAGGCCCGACTAAACGGGTCTGGGGATAATCGGCAAGGAAGTGCTTCACCTTAACCATATCATTGGTGGGAATACCCTCGGTAATGCAAACAATCACCTTGATTCCCGCAGCAGCAGCTTCCATAATGCCATCGGCAGCAAAAGCAGGGGGAACAAAAATAACCGAAACATCGGCTCCGGTTTCTTTAACAGCCTCGGCAACCGTATTGAACACCGGTCTATCGAGATGGGTTTGTCCACCTTTGCCAGGCGTAACACCACCAACGACGTTGGTTCCATACTCTATCATTTGAGATGCATGAAAGGTACCCTCGCCTCCGGTAAAACCCTGAACTATAACACGGGAATTTTTATTTACTAATACGCTCATAGAATGATATTTGTTTAATCAATAGTAAGAAAAACACAACAGACATTGCGACCTCAAACCTACACTTTTTTATGATAAATAGCAACAAAAAAATGTATTGTAAAACATATCGAAAAAACTCGATTGTTCAATATGATTTTTGTAACTTGTGTTCAAAATAAATCAGCAACTTTAAAACTAAACCATTAAAAGCTAACTATATGGGTAAAGTAAACAACAAATTAGAACGCCTTGGTGAGATGTTTCCTGAAAATTGGACTGAAGAACAACGAGCCAAAGGCAAAACTTTATTCCTGAAATATCTTAGTGAAAAAGCGCATCACCATTATGGTGGTAAAATTCAAACCGCGCCAAAAGTTCCGGTTTTAGGGTTCAACTGGTTCAATGTATGGTACACCCCAGGAGTCTCCAAGATATCAACAACAATTCGCGATAATAACGACGCCTCGTTTGAGCTGTCGAACCGAGGCAATTTGGTTGCTGTTGTTAGTGACTCGACCCGTGTACTTGGCGATGGTGATTGCACCCCTCCTGGTGGTCTGGGAGTTATGGAGGGAAAAGCTTTTCTGATGAAGTACCTTGGGGGTGTGGATGCGGTTGCACTTTGCATCGACAGTAAGGGTAAAGATGGCAAAAACGATCCAGAGAAGATAATCGACTTTGTTAAGATGTGCCAGCACAGCTTTGGAGCGGTTAATCTGGAGGATATTTCACAACCAAATTGTTACCGGGTTCTCGACGTATTGAGGGAGGAATGTGTAATTCCTGTTTGGCACGATGATGCTCAGGGGACTGCTTGTGTTACCCTTGCCGGTTTGCTCAATGCCCTTAAACTGGTGAACAAAAAGTTAAGCGATGTTCGTATTGTATTCTTTGGTGCCGGAGCATCTAACACAACAATTGCCCGTTTAATTATTGCCGATGGTGGCGATCCCAAAAAGATGATTATGTTCGATTCGCACGGTGGGCTTCACCGTAAACGCGAAGATATTAAAGCCGATAGCCGTTTTTACCGCAAATGGGAGATATGCGAACAAACCAATCCCGATTGCTTTAACACCATGGACGAGGCCATGAAAGGCGCCGATGTGTTAATATCGCTTTCCACCCCAGGTCCCGATACCATTAAGCAGGATTGGATTAGGCTTATGGCCGATAAAGCCATAGTGTTTGCCTGCGCCAACCCGGTGCCCGAAATCTACCCATACGCTGCTAAAGCAGCAGGTGCCTACATTGTGGCTACCGGTCGTGGCGATTTCCCAAATCAGGTTAACAACTCGTTAGGATTCCCTGGAATTCTTAAAGGAGCATTGCTAGTTAGGGCATCAAAAATAACCGATAGCATGGCCATTGCTGCTGCACACTCACTGGCAAACTACGCTGAAAAGCGTGGCATCAACCCCGATAACATTGTTCCCACCATGGACGAAGCCGACGTATTCCCCGTTGAAGCTGCCGATGTTGCCGTTCAGGCTGTAAAGGACGGCGTTGCCCGTAGGCCAATGACTTGGGATGAGGCGTATAGAATTGCCAAAAAGGATATTGAGTACTCACGCTCCATGGTTAAATCGTTGCACGACAATGGTTTTATAGCCGACCCACCAACCGAAATGCTGGAGGAAGCACTGGAATGGACCATAAAACAGATTGAAGGGAAGTAAGGATAAAGGATAAAGAGCCTGTCCCGCATTAGCGGGAATAAAGGTTAAAGGTTAAAGGTTAAAAGTTAAAGGTTAAAGATTGACCCGTCCTGAAAAATGTCTACACAAAACAATGTGTATGAACAAAAATAATTACGTTACAAAACGCTACAGCGAGGGCTTCAAACTAAAAATTTTATCCGAACTTAGCAGCGGGAAGTA